>Ga0268294_1012_pt1 | contig 213513 bp, 209 predicted proteins | sample MetS3V5B_FD_191342 | JGI IMG/M metagenome (GOLD analysis project Ga0268294, IMG submission 191342) | Soil microbial communities from Anza Borrego Desert, Southern California, United States - Methylocaldum S3-V5B | ecosystem: Environmental > Terrestrial > Soil > Desert | place: USA: California...
GCATGCGCCAATCAATCAGTGATTTCTTCAGAACGAAAGTCGTCGTCGCCAGCAGCGCCGCCGCCCTCGTCAGTGAGCGGGGTTATAAATCCATGCCCACAAACAAGTCAACAGGCTTGATTTGGAATTTTCCAGAAAAATCATAACCTGCTGATTTCTCTGGAAAGTTTCGGGAAAACGCCGAAAAAACCCTATCCCCTTTGGAACTGCAATGCCGTCGCAAAGCCCGCGAGACGGCCGCCAATGGGCGGGCGCCCCAAATTTGCCCCGACAAGATCACAATCTCATGGTTACCAGAGAGTAGATGGGGATTCGCAGGCCGATTTCAAGCAATGCACGCCTTTGCGACCTGGCCGATTTGACTCTCCTGTTTGAAACGGGCACATGTTTGGCCCAAGGTTCCAAAGGCAGAATGTCTATTCTGCATGCGGTATTAACGAGTATCAGGGAACTGGCTTAAGACTGGCATGATCACGGCCCGCAGCATGCTCCGCTCACTCGGCAACGAACCGCCGATCCTCGCCGACGGCCGTCGTGCTCCGGATCGCCGGGAGATTTCGCTCCGTTGGCTGTCGGGCACCTTTCTGACCGGCATAACCTCTTCGATCCTGATGGGTGTCGCTTTGTTTGCCGCCCTCGACGGGCGCCAGCAGCTTGCCATCCCCGCGGAGGCTTCCGCCTCGATCCCGACCAATGACTCCGACAGCGCTTCCCGCGGCAAACGGCTTCTTGCCGGCAATATCGTCGCAATGCCGACCGACCGGAAGATCCTGGAGGTCTCCACCGTCGCCCATGAGGGAAGCAAGGAGGTCGTGCGCCGGCGGCCCTTTGCCCATGTGAAGATGACGCTTGCCGCCAATCACGTGGCGCAGGAGGATTATCCGAACTTCGATCCGCTGACGATCTTCTCCTCCAGCGAAACCCCTCCTCCGCCAGCGGCCCGCGCCGGCACCATCTATGGCTCCAACGTCGAATCCGAAGTCAGCCTTCAGACCATCGCCTTTCCGGTAAAGGGCAGCGCCTATGCCTATGCGCCGACGATGACGCTCGAGGAAGTGGAGGAAAACGTCCGCTCTAACGGTTCCGTCCTCACCGACGGCAATACCCAGCTTTCCGCCCTCTATTATGTCGACCCCCAGCGTTTCTCTTCCAAGGACGATGATGGCGGCGTCGACATAACGGCGGGGCTTTCGGCGCGGATCGTCGAGGAGAACATATCGGTTTCGGCGCCGGAACCGATCACCTCCCGTACACGCGAATATGCCGACGACATCATTCCCGTCCGCAAGCCCGAAACCGTAACCCAGGCGATGACCGAGGTCGGTTACCCCGAGGGCAAGGCTCGCGAAATATCCGGTTACCTGCAGTCCCGCCTCGGCGAAGCCGATCTTGGCCCGGGCGACGTGCTGCGCATCGGCGTGATCCAGCAAGGCGACATGGTTCTGGTCGTCCGCGCCAGCCTTTACCGGAAAGGCCGGCATGAGGTGACCGTGGCGCTTGATGACCATGGTCGGTTCGTGGATGGCGAAGAGCCGCCGATGCTGGATGCGGTCGCCTCTGCCTTCAGCGAGCAGCCGCCGCAGATCGTCACCGGCCGGGAATTGCCGCGTGTCTATGACGGCATCTATCGCGCCGCCCTCTCCTACGGCATGAGCAAGGAGATGACCGGCCTGCTGGTAAAGCTGCTAGCGAGCAATGTCGATCTTCAGGCACAGTTGAAGCCGACCGACCGGATCGAAGCCTTCTTCTCCGTCACCGACGAAAAGGGCCAGGCGGACAAGAATTCTGAACTTCTCTTCGTGGACGCCCATTTCGGCGAAACGTCGACGCGCTTTTATCGTTTCCAGAATACCGATGACAATTCGATCGACTATTTTGACGAGAACGGAAAAAGCATACGGCAGTTCCTGCTGCGCAATCCGCTCCCCAACGGCCGCATGACCTCCGGCTTCGGTATGCGCGGCCATCCGCTTCTTGGCGGTTACGCGCGCCTGCATACCGGCGTAGACTGGGCAGCCCCCCGCGGAACCCCGATCATCGCCGCCGGCAACGGCGTGGTGGAAAAAGCCGGCTGGGATTCCGGCGGTTACGGCAACCAGACCATCATCCGGCATGCGAACGGGTATGAATCCTCCTACAACCACCAGAGCGCGATCGCGTCCGGTATTCGCGAAGGTGCGAAGGTAACCCAGGGCCAGGTGATTGGTTATGTCGGCTCGACCGGCCAATCCACCGGTTCGCATCTGCACTACGAGCTGATCGTCAACGGCACCAAGGTCGATCCGATGAAGGTCCGTCTTCCCGGCGGCAGCTCGCTGAGCGGCAAGGCGCTCGTCCGTTTCGAAGAGGAACGCAAGCGTATCGACGCCCTCCTCAACACCCAGCCGCCAGACGAAGTCGCCAGCCGGTAATCCTCCCGATCCCGGACATGAAAATGGCGGCCGAAGCCGCCATTTGCTTTTTGTCTGTTCGCTTGGCCTTACGCCGCCTCGCTAACGTCCCGTTTGACGCGGAACAGAAGCCGGTCGGAACCCGAACCGACCGCTACGGTCGAAGCATCCGGGATCTGGCCGCCGAGGATCTGCTCGGCAAGCGGATCCTGCAGGTATTTCTGGATCACCCGCTTCAGCGGCCGCGCGCCATAGACCGGATCGTAACCCTTCTCGGCCAGCCATTCGCGGGCATCCTGACCGAGATCGATACCGATCTTGCGCTCAGCAAGCAGATTGAGAAGCCGCTTCATCTGGATATCGACAATCGCCCCCATCTCGCTGCGGCGCAGGCGGTGGAAGAGGATGATCTCGTCGACGCGGTTCAGGAATTCCGGCCGGAAAGAAGCCTTGACCACGTCCATCACCTGGTCGCGAACACTGTCGACATCTTCGCCCTCACGCAGGCTGGTAAGATATTCCGCGCCGAGGTTGGAGGTCATGATGATGATCGTGTTCTTGAAATCGACCGTACGGCCCTGCCCGTCCGTCAGCCGCCCGTCATCGAGCACCTGCAGGAGAACGTTGAAGACGTCGGGATGCGCTTTCTCGATCTCGTCGAACAGCACCACCTGGTAAGGCTTGCGGCGGACCGCTTCCGTCAGCGCGCCGCCTTCTTCGTAGCCGACATAACCGGGAGGCGCACCGATCAGGCGTGCCACGGAGTGCTTTTCCATGTATTCCGACATGTCGATGCGCACCATCGCGGCCTCGTCGTCGAACAGGAAGCGGGCGAGCGACTTCGTCAGCTCGGTCTTACCGACACCGGTCGGACCGAGGAAGATGAACGACCCGATAGGCCGGTTCGGATCCTGCAGACCGGCGCGCGAACGGCGGACGGCGCGCGAAACGGCCTGCACGGCATCGCCCTGGCCGACGACGGACTTCGCCAGTTCGTCTTCCATGCGAAGCAGCTTTTCGCGCTCGCCTTCCAGCATCTTGTCGACCGGAATCCCCGTCCACCGGGAAACGACATGGGCGATCGCATCAGGCGTCACGACTTCCTGCACCATGGCATTCGTCGAATTGTCCTTGGCTTCGGCATCCTCGAGGCGCTTTTCCAGATCCGGGATCACGCCATAGGTCAGTTCGCCGGCGCGCTGGTATTCACCCTTGCGCTGGGCGGTCGCCAGCTCGTTGCGGGCTTCGTCAAGCTGCCGCTTCAGGTCGGCGGCAAGACCGAGCTTCTGCTTTTCCGCCTGCCAGCGGGCCGTCAGCGCATCCGCCTGCTCCTCAAGCGAAGTTACCTCGCCTTCGAGACGCTGCAGCCGATCGGCCGAGGCGCTGTCGGTTTCTTTCTTCAGGGCCTCGCGCTCGATCTTCAGCTGCATGATGCGCCGGTCGAGCTCGTCCAGTTCCTCGGGCTTCGAATCCACCTGCATGCGCAGCCGCGAGGCGGCTTCGTCCATCAGGTCGATCGCCTTGTCCGGCAGGAAACGGTCGGTGATATAACGATTGGAAAGCGTCGCAGCCGCGACAAGCGCCGAATCCGAGATCCGGACCTTGTGATGCTGTTCGTATTTTTCCTTGAGACCGCGCAGGATCGAGATCGTGTCCTCGACCGTCGGCTCGTCGACCATGACCGGCTGGAAACGCCGGGCAAGGGCTGCGTCCTTTTCCACATGCTTCCGGTATTCGTCGAGCGTGGTCGCCCCGACGCAATGCAGCTCGCCGCGGGCAAGCGCCGGCTTCAGGAGGTTGGACGCATCCATCGCGCCTTCGGACTTGCCGGCGCCGACCAGCGTGTGCATCTCGTCGATGAACAGGATGATCTCGCCGTTTTCCGACTGCACCTCGTTCAGAACGCTCTTCAGCCGTTCCTCGAATTCGCCGCGATATTTCGCGCCCGCAATCAGCGCGCCCATGTCGAGCGCCATCAGCTTCTTGTCCTTGAGGCTCTCGGGAACGTCGCCGTTGACAATCCGGAGCGCCAGGCCCTCGGCGATCGCGGTCTTGCCGACACCCGGTTCGCCGATCAGGACCGGATTGTTCTTAGTGCGGCGGGAAAGAACCTGGATCGTGCGGCGGATTTCATCGTCGCGGCCGATGACCGGATCGAGCTTACCGTCGCGGGCTTCCGCGGTCAGGTCGCGCGCATATTTCTTCAGCGCCTCGAAGCCCTGTTCGGCATTGGCGCTGTCGGCCGTCCGTCCCTTGCGGATATCGTTGATGACCTGGTTCAGGCCCTGGGCGGTCACCCCCGCTTTTTTCAGCGTCGCGGCGGTGGAAGCCGAACTCTCGATGATAAGCGCAAGAAGCAGGCGTTCGACGGTCACGAAACTGTCGCCAGCCTTCTTGGCGGCATCCTCGGCGGTCGAGAACACCTTGGCGAGCGGCTGGGAAAGGTAGATCTCGCCGCTGCCGCCGGAAACCTTCGGCAGTTTGGCAAGGGCGGCATCGTTGGCGATGCGCGCTTCCTTGGCATTGCCGCCTGCGCGCTCGATGAGCGAGGACGCCATGCCCTGATCGTCGTCGAGCAGGACCTTCAGCACGTGCTCGGGGGCAAATTGCTGGTGCCCCGAAGCCAGAGCCTGTGTCTGGGCCGACTGCAGGAAACCGCGGACGCGCTCGGAATATTTTTCGATGTTCATTCTCTGACCTCCAGTGATCGACCTGCCCTTTATAAGGCACAAGCCGATGATTGAGATTGAGCTCCCTCAAAGGCGAGCCCTGCCGATCGCTCGGCGTTGCTGGAGATATGGTAAGCGTTTTTTCCGATTTAAAGGACCTGCGGAGGAGCTTTTCATCGTCCCTCGCGAGAAGAGGACGAGGAACCACCGTAACGACTTGGTCGGCAGAAGGAGACGGCTTCGGGCCTAAGCCATCAGCATTCTTCTAAGCGCGGAATTCATAAAACGGCTCCGGTAGCTGTGAGACCGCGCGTGTGATATATTGCTGGTGCAACTTCACCGGCCAATCAGGAGCCCGTGCAATGCACCCGTCCCGATCCTTGTTCCTCTCTCTAGCAACCGTATGCTGCCTTTCCAGCGTCAACGGCTCCGTCCTGGCACAAGAAAGCGTTTCGACTGAAATGAACCTCACCAAAGAGGAAATAGCCAAGAGTGGTATCACCAAGGAGACGCTCGCGAAGGACAACAATCTCTTCATCCAACTGGCGACGAAATTCCTCCGCTGGCGTGATCCCCAGGAGCCATTCCATATCGCCGGCCCCCTCTATTTCGTCGGAACACAGGGCCTGAGTTCCTTCCTGTTTGTCACAACCGAAGGCAACATTTTGTTGAACACCGGCGATCCGACTTCCGGTCCCATGGTTGAAGGATCGATACGAAAGCTCGGCTTTCGACCCGAAGATATCAAGATCATGATTAATGGCCACGCACATTCCGATCACTCGGGCGGATTCGCACACCTCAAGAAGCTTTCCAACGCAAAATTGGCTGTAATGGAGCCGGATATCGCTCAGATGGAGGACGGTGGAAAGTCGGATTTTCACTACGGCGCCGACTGGCAGATCATGGGGTTCGAACCGGTCAAGGTAGATCGCATATTGCGAGACGGCGATACCGTTGCGTTAGGGGACGTCGTTCTAACTGCTTTTAATACCCCCGGCCACACCCGAGGATCGACAACTTGGGTCACACAGATCGTTGAGGGCGGCAAGGCATACAAGGTGGTTTTTCCCGATGGCGGTGGGTTCAATCCCGGCTACAGGGTATCGACTGACCGTCCAAGCTACCCGGGAATATCTCGGGACTATCGCAAGACCCATCATTTCCAGGAAATGCTGGAGCCCGATATGTGGTTCGGGCACCATACAGAGTATTTCGACATGCAGGGTAAGTTAAAGAAGGTTGCTTCCGATGGCCCTGCCGCTTGGGTTGATCCCGAGGGATACCGGAAATTTGTTGTGGGCAAGAAACAAGCGTTCGAACAGGAGTTTGATGCGGAACTATCTGCCTCACGATAGCGGTTTGCTCGTCGCCAGGATGGCGGGGAAGTGCCTGCTTCGGGTAGAAGCGGACAAGAAAGCAGGCTTCAAATCCTGCGACGTTAAGACCGTGCCAACATCCTTCCCCGCACTAGCCGCCGTTAAAACGACAGTGTCGCCGCTCCCTCCTTGATCTCGGCATGCATCGCGCTCGCGCCGACCACGACGACGCCGTCGAGAAGGTCGTCCTGCTCGTAGCCGCGAGACTTTACGCAGGGCGGACAGGCCCAGATGGTGCCACCGCGGCTCTGGAAATCGGCGATCGATTGCGCAAGCGGATCGAGCGGCGGGACATGGGTCATCTTCTGCCCGCCCTTGCGAACCAGGTCGATCGCGGCGCTGGTCAGGAAGACCGAGACCTTGAGCCCCGCGGTGATGCCGCCGTTGGCGATCGTGAAGGCGACGGACGAAAGTTCGGAATCGATGCCCTTGGTGACCAGCACCACCAGTTTGTCAGTTGCTGCTTGCATAGTATCCTCCCACAGTTGAATTGAACCTCTTCACTGTAGGAAGGCGGGCCACACCCGTCTTTGGCCGAAATGCGTGAAGCTTTGTCCGAAAATCCTGATCACACTCTGGGTGTTGCGCGGGACGACGTGCTCTCGGCACTGCTGTCGACGATCCGCCTTTCCGGGTCGCTTCAATTCTGCTTCATGCCCTCTGGAAACTGGCAGACGGACGCAACCCCCTCCATGGCAGGCCTCTCCGGAAGGCCGAGCGGTACGATACCGTTTCACATCGTCGTCGCCGGGAATTGCTGGCTGAAGATGGAAGCGGAAGAGGCCCTGCTGGAAACGGGCGACGTGGTCGTTTTTCCTTTCGGCACCGGGCATCAGCTGGGCGCGGGGGCGGACGGCTCGCTCATCAACCCGACCCGCGAATTGCCGCCGAAGCCATGGCGGCAAATTCCCGTCATCCGGCATGGTGGCGACGGCCAGGGCGTCAGGCTGCTCTGCGGTTACCTTCAATGCGACGCGCTGGGTTTTGCACCGCTCAAGCGGGCTCTGCCGAAGCTGATCCATGTAAGGACGCGCGGCGCAAACGACGGCGACTGGCTGCGGGCCACAATCCGCCAGATGGTGGACGAAGTCGACAGCCCGCGCGCAGGTGGGATTTCCATGCTGCCAAGGCTGACTGAAATCATCTTCATCGAGATTCTGCGTCACCGGATCATGATGGCGGAACCGCGGGCCACCGGCTGGCTGGCGGCGCTTGCCGACCCGGCGCTCTGCCGCTGCCTGTCGCTCATCCACGACGATCCGAAACGCGACTGGTCCTTGGAGGATTTGTCGGCGGCATCGGGCATGTCGCGCAGCGTGCTGGCGGAGCGCTTCCAGACGGTGCTCGGCACCTCGCCCATCCGGTATGTGCGCGACTGGCGGCTCTATCTGGCGAGCGTCAAGCTGTCGACGACGGGACAGGCGATCGCCGTCATCGCCTATGAAGCCGGATATGCGACGGAGGCGGCTTTCAATCGCGCCTTTTCGAGAGCCTTCGGCAGCCCACCAGCAACCTGGCGTGCCGTTGCGCGGGCATGGGCCGGAAGCCCAGGTGAAGGTGCCGCATCATGACATCCCTGGAACCAAAAACTCCGGCCCATCGGACCGGAGTTCTTGGATGTTCCGCCTGTTGACGGAGGGTTTATTCGCCGGCTGCTTCCACCAGCGCCGGCGGCGCCTCTTCACTCGAAGCCTCGCCTTCCTCGGCGCCCTCACCGCGGCGCGGTCTGCGCGGACGGCTGCCGGCGTTGCGGCGGCGGCGCTCGCGCGGCGCGCCCTCGGCCTGAGCCTCTTCCTCGACAGCCACTTCCGCCGGAGTACCTTCGATCACCGGCTGTGGGCCGGATCCGTCGTCGACGACGGGAGCAGCTTCGGCAACCTGCGGAGCAGGACGCTCCTGGCGGCGGTCGCGGCGCTGTTCGCGGTCGCGGCGGTTTTCACGCGGCTGCTGTTCCCCACCCTGAGCATTCTGCTCGCGGGGTTCGCGGCGTGGCTGTTGTTGCTGCGGCTGCGCGGTTTCGCCGGCCATCGCAGGCTGCTGCCCGAAACCGGCTTCTTCTGCGTCCATGGCTTCGAAATCATCCTGGTCGGCGGCATTGCCGTCGCGTTCCTGGAAGTCGCCGCGATCGTCACGCTGGAAGCGGTCCTGCATCTGCGCCTGGGCGGCTGCGATGATGCGGTTATAGTGCTCTGCGTGTTGCAGATAGTTCTCGGCCATCACGCGGTCGCCGGAGCTCTGCGCATCCCGGGCAAGGGCTGCGTATTTTTCGGCGATATGCTGGGCTGTGCCGCGGATCTTCACGTCGGGGCCGGAACTGTCATACGTCCGGCTGAGAGGGTTACCGCCCTTGCGGTTGAAGTTGTTGCCGCCGCCGCCGTTGTTATTGTTGCTGCCGCGCCCTCGACCGCGTTTGTTCTGCTGTCCTGGCCTCATCTATCGTTCACCAACTCTCTGTCTTCGCTGATAAGGGGCCACGCGGTCCGCCGGTCAAAGGCCGGAGCAAGACTTCGCGTGCCGCGTACAGGACGAACAAAGCGTCCCGCCGCTTGTCTCATTTAAATTAACTGAATCACGCACCGGGAATTGCTCAACCTTCGCAACTCTCCGAAAAGAGCAGGATCAAGGGTTGACCTTAAACCCGAACGAATCGCTGTTCATTCCCAGCCGCCCCAGTGCGTTCCTTGCAAGCTATCCCGCTTCCTGCGTGAATCCAAGCCTTTTCTTTTGCGTTCAAAATCAAAGGTCGCTCCGGGTAAACACAAGGACGCGATCGTTGTCACCGTAATCACGCCTGGCTTGCGCCAGGGTAAACCCGACCGAGCGGAAAATCCCGGTTACTGCTTGCCTCTGATCGAAACCGATCTCGACGCCGATTACGCCATCCTTTTCCAGAAAATCTCCTGCACCTGCGGCAATCGCTCGATAAGCTTCAAGGCCGTCAGGGCCTCCGTCCAATGCCGCTGGGGGATCGAAATCCCGAACTTCCGGTTCCAGTGCGGGGATAACGTCGCTACGTATATAAGGTGGATTTGACACGATTATGTCGAAACGCACCTGAATTTTGTCGAACCAGTGGCTGGTAAGCGTGGCAAACCTCTCCGTCAGCCCCAATCGCGCTGCATTCTCCGCCGCCGTTTTTAATGCATCCTCGGAGATGTCGCTGCCCGTTCCATAGGCCTCCGGCACCTCCTTTAGCAGCGCCAGAGCGATCGCGCCGGTGCCCGTGCCAAGGTCTAGGATGCGTGCCGCGCCCTTTACTGCGACAATCTGCCTCACATAGGGAAGCAGGCAATCCACCAGGACTTCCGTGTCCGGACGAGGCTCCAGCGTCTCTTTTGAGATCTTGAGGTCCATCCCGTGAAATTCACGTGATCCTAATATGCGATGCACCGGTTCGCGTTTCAACCGCCGCTCGACAGCTTTTGCGATCCTCACCAATTCCGCATCCGTCAGGACGCGTTCTCCACCGGTGAAAACTTCGGTGCTGGTTAGGGCGAGCAATCCGCCGACCAAAAGCCTCGATTCGATGGCCGCATCCGGCAGGCCGGCCTCGGAAAACCGGCTCTTCGCCTCCGCGACGGCTGCGGCGAGCGTCGTCATCCCTGTTGCTCGCCGAGCTGGGCAAGCTGACCGGCCTGGTAATCGGCGATCAGAGCATCGACCACCTCGTCGATTTCGCCCTCCATCATCCTGTCGAGCTTGTAGAGCGTCAGGTTGATGCGGTGGTCGGTGATGCGCCCCTGCGGAAAGTTGTAGGTGCGGATACGCTCGGAACGGTCGCCGGAACCGACCTGGCTTTTGCGGTCGGCCGAGCGCTCGCTGTCGGCCCTTTGCCGCTCCATGTCGAAGAGCCGCGACCGCAGCACCTGCATCGCCTTGGCGCGGTTCTGGTGCTGCGACTTTTCCGAGCTGGTGACGACGATGCCCGTCGGCAGATGCGTAATGCGCACGGCGGAATCTGTGGTGTTGACGTGCTGACCGCCGGCACCTGACGACCGCATGGTATCGATGCGGATATCTTCCGCGCGGATTTCGATGTCGATCTCTTCAGCTTCCGGCAGCACTGCGACGGTCGCCGCCGAGGTATGGATGCGCCCCTGCGTTTCCGTATCCGGCACGCGCTGGACGCGATGAACGCCGGATTCAAATTTCAATTTGGAGAAGACCCCTCGCCCGGTAACCGTCGCGATGATTTCACGATAACCCCCCGCCTCGCCTTCGCTGGCCGAAAGCACCTCCACCTTCCAGCCATGCGCGCTGGCATAACGCTCGTACATGCGAAACAGGTCGCCGGCAAAAAGCGCCGCCTCGTTGCCGCCGGTCCCCGCCCGGATTTCCAGGATGGCGCTCTTCTCGTCCGCCGCATCCTTCGGCAGCAGCAGGATCTGCATGTCCTTTTCGAGCGCCTCGATCCGGGTCTCCGCCTCCGGCAGCTCCATTTCGGCGAGCTCCCGCATTTCCCGGTCGGTCGCCTTGTCGGCAAGCATGGCACGCAGATCGGCCGCTTCCGCGACGGTCTTTTCATACTCGCGGATCTTTTTCACCACCGGCTGCAGCTCGGAATATTCCGACGCCAACTTCACATAGACATCCGCGGCCGGGCCTTCCGACATGCGCGCCTCGATCTCGCCGAAACGGCGCTCCAGCTCGCGCATCTTTTCAACAGGAAGCTTCGCCAACCTGATCTACTCCGTATCTTTGTCTGTTCCGCTAGAGAGGGATGTCGTTCTTTTCGGCATGCCGGACAAGGAGGTCGCGGATCTTTTCCGACGACCGCGTATCGTCGAGCGCGGCGTTCAATTCCTCGGCCAGCTTGTCGGCATCGAGGCTGAGCAGCATCGCCTTGACCGGCCCGATCGAGGTTGCCGCCATCGAGACCGAACGGAAACCGACACCGATCAGCGCCATGGCCGAAAGCGGCTTGCTCGCCATTTCGCCGCACAGCGTCACTGTCGTCTTGTTGCGTTCACCTGCCCGCGCGATATCCCGGAGAATGCGCAGGAAGGGTTTCCCGAGATTGTCGAACCGGTCGGAGACGCGCGCATTGCCGCGGTCGGCAGCCATGGTGAACTGGAAGAGGTCGTTCGACCCGACCGAGACGAAATCCACTTCCGCCATCAGCTCGTCGAGCTGCCACATCAGCGCCGGCACTTCCAGCATCGCCCCGAACTGCAGCTTGCGTGGCAGGCTGTGGCCGAATTTCGAAAGATGCTGGACTTCCTTCTGCAGCAGGTCGCGCACCGCATGGATTTCCGAAACCTCGGTCACCATCGGCAGCATCATCTTGAGCTCGGCACCCGCCGAAGCTCTGAGCAGGGCACGCAACTGCGTGCGCAAGAGTCCGGGACGATCGAGCGACAGCCGGATCGCCCGCCAGCCGAGCGCCGGATTTTCCTCTTCATGGGCCCGAAAATAGGAAACGACCTTGTCACCGCCGATGTCGAGCGTCCGGAACGTGACGGGCCGCCCCGCCGCCTGCTTCAGCACATTGCGGTAGAAATTCTCCTGCTCCTCCAGTTTCGGCATGGTGGAAGCGATCATGAATTGCAGTTCGGTACGGAAGAGGCCGATCCCGTCCGCGCCCGACTCGGCGAGCTGCGGAAGATCCACCATCAGCCCCGCATTCATCTGCAGGCTGATGCGCTTGCCGTCCTTGGTGACCGGCTCGACGGAGCGTAAGGCCCGGAACTGCTCCTGCCGGCGAGCTCTCAGGCGCACCTTTTCCTCGTAGGCCTTCTGCAGATCAAGCATTGGCCGCAGGTGGATCTGGCCGTCGTCGCCGTCGATGATGATCGGATCGCCGTTTTCGGCAAGCGCCACCACGCCGGCCGCCTGTCCTACAACCGGAATGCCCATGGCGCGTGCGACGATCACCACATGGCTCGTCACGGCTCCGTCTTCGAGCACCAGACCGCGCAGGCGTTCGCGCGGATAATCCAGAAGCTCCGCCGCGCCCATGGCACGCGCCAGGATGATCGCATCGACCGGGAAACCTTCGTCGAAGGCACGGCCGGAAAAGCCGGTCAGCTGCCGCAGCAGCCGGTTTGCCAGGTCGTCGAAGTCGTGCATCCGCTCCCGCAGATACGGGTCGGTGAGACGCATCATGCGCGCCTTCGTATCGCTCTGCACTTTTTCGACGGCAGCCTCTGCTGTCAGGCCGTTATGGATCGCCTCTTCCATGCGGCGCACCCAGCCCTGGTCGTGGGCGAACATGCGATAGGTTTCCAGAACCTCGCGGTGTTCGCCCTCTTGGGAAATCTCCCGGCGCGACAGCATGTCGTCGATGGAGATCCGCAGCGAACCGAGCGCCTCGGCAAGCCGCTCGATTTCTTGGCCGGCATCTTCGTTGAGCAGGTTGGTAACGACGATGCGCGGCTCGTGCAGCACCACATGGCCGAGCCCGATGCCTTCGTTATAGCCGTCGGCATTGATCGTCACGGCGCGGGTCAGGTCGAGCTCGAGCCCCGGCCGGGTGATCTTCTTCAGCTCGCCGGTGGCGATCATCTCGGCGATCACCATCGCGGTGGTTTCGAGCGCCTCGACTTCGTCCTCGCGGTAGTTCCGGCTCGCCTTGTTCTGGACGACGAGAACGCCCAGCGTGCGACCGGCACGCAGGATCGGAACGCCGAGGAAGGAGTGGTAGATTTCCTCGCCCGTCTCGGGGAGATAGCGGAAAGCCGGATGCGCCTGGGCATCGGACAGATTGAGCGGCTGGGCGGAGGCGGCGATCGTGCCGACCAGGCCCTGCCCCATCTTCAGCTGCGAAAGGTGGACGGCTTCCTTCTTGAGGCCCTCGGTGGCGTAAAGCTCGAGAACCCCGTCGGAGCGCAGCACGTAGGCCGAGCAGACTTCGGCCACCATGTTGCTGGCGATCTGCCGGACGATCCGGTCGAGGCGCTCCTGCGGCTCGAGCGGCTCCGCCATCAATTCGCGCAGCCGCTTCAAAAGAACGCGCGGTCCTGCCGACAGGTCTCTCATCGGCATCAATGCTCCCGAACCCAGATCACCCTATCCGGGACGCCGCGCCGGACAACCGACGCGCCAAACCGGCTCATCCTCAACTCTTATCGAGACCGTAGGCGGAATGCAAAGTCCTAACCGCAAGTTCGGAATAAGCGCCGTCGATAAGGATGGAAATCTTGATTTCCGAGGTGGTGATCGCCTTGATGTTGATGCCTTTTTCGGCAAGTGCCTTGAAAGCAAGCGCGGCGACGCCGGCATGGCTGCGCATGCCGATGCCGATGACCGACACCTTGGCGAGACCTGATTCGGTCTGGACCACGTCGAAGCCGATCTTCGCCTTGTTGTCGTCCAGCACCTTCATGGCCTTCTGCACGTCGCCGGAGGGCACGGTGAAGGTCATGTCGGTCTTCGAGCCATCTTCCGAGATGTTCTGGACGATCATGTCGACGTTGATATGAGCCTCGGCGAGCGGGCCGAAGATCGCTGCCGAAACGCCCGGCCGGTCGGAAAGCCGGCGGAGCGAAATCTGCGCTTCATCCTTGGCATAGGCGATGCCGGTGACGACTTCCTGTTCCACGATTTCTTCCTCGTCGCAAATCAAAGTGCCGGGCGGGTTCAGGAGGTCGCCCATGCCCGGCGCATCGGGATCCTCGAAACTGGAGCGCACGAATGTGCGGACCTTGTGGACCATGGCAAGCTCGACCGAGCGCACCTGCAGCACCTTCGAGCCGAGCGATGCCATTTCCAGCATTTCTTCGAAGGACACCTTTTTCATGCGGCGCGCCTTCGGCTCGATGCGCGGATCGGTCGTGTAGACCCCGTCCACATCGGTATAGATGTCGCAGCGGTCGGCCTTGACCGCCGCCGCGATCGCAACGGCGGACGTATCGGAACCGCCGCGGCCGAGCGTCGCAATCCGGTTATCCGGGCCAAGTCCCTGGAAACCGGCGACCACGGCGACCTGGCCTTCGCCCATGCGCTTGATGATGTCGGAGCCGTCTATCTCAAGGATGCGGGCAGCGCCATGGGCATTGTCGGTGCGGATCGGGATCTGCCAGCCCTGCCAGGAACGTGCATTGATGCCCATCGACTGCAGTGCGATCGCAAGGATGCCGGAAGTCACCTGCTCGCCGGATGCGACGACGGCGTCGTATTCGCGTGCGTCGTAGAATGGTGAATTGGCGCCCGAGACCTTCGGCATGTCCTGCACCCAGCCGACAAGTTCGTTGGTCTTGCCGGACATGGCCGACACGACAACCGCCACCTCATGGCCGGCTTCGACTTCCCGTTTCACATGGCGCGCGACGTTGTGAATGCGTTCGAGATTAGCGACGGAAGTGCCGCCGAACTTCATGACGATGCGAGCCATACGACAAAAACCACTGTTCCAACCCGGGCCTTTGGAATGCCCGGGCGTCTGCTTTCGAACCACCTCAAAACCCGGCCGTCCGCGGCTGGATCGTCAAGTTGCGCGGTCTCTTATCGAAAAGGGGGGAAAGGCGCAATGGCAAGAATGGGGGCTGCGTTACGGTCGGGAAAAAGTCGCTTCCCCCTGAAATGTAGAAGCCGCCTCGAGGGCGGCTCCTGTCTGTGAGGTTTAACCCGGATTGGGAAGCGCCGGGCACCCCGGCCCGACCGGCTGATCCGGCCCGCAGCGTCCTTCCGGTACGATCGGAGGCGCAAACCGTCGATCGTCGTCCCGCCGTTCGACGCGCGGCGGCGGCGGGCGTCTCGGTTCGTCCCGATCTACACGCGGGGCTGGCGGACGGCGGTCGTCACGGTCGCGGTCCCAACGCGGCGGATCGCGGTCACGGTCGCGATCCCAGCGTGGCGGATCACGATCCCAGCGCTCACGCTCCCAGCGCGGCGGATCCCGATCCCAGGTGTCACGGTCACGGTCGCGGTCCCAACGCGGCGGCGGGGGTGGGGCCGGACGATCATACCGGTCCCAGGTATAACGCCGCCACCGGTCGCGTTCGCGATAGAAGTCGCGGTCGCGATAATAGCGCCCCCAGTAATTGTCCACGTCGAAGGTGATGATCGGAATACCCAGGGGCCGATAATATTGCGGCCCGACGTAAACGCGGTTGGAACGATAGCTGGCCTGAACATAATTGCCCGAAACCCAGCCGCGGCCGCCGTAGAAGGACACGTCGCACCAATTCACGCTGCTCAGGCAGCCGTTGATGACGACGGATTCCCCGGCGGGGATGACCGTTACGGCGGGGTAACCGGTGCTCGGTCCGGACCGCATGTTGACGTTTGCGGTGGCAAATCCGCGCACTGCCGCTTCCGCCAGCGACGGCGCCGTAAACATGGCGCAGAGTGCTGCAACGGATATCAGAATTTTCTTCACGGGCTTCCTCCTGAGAAACCTATTGTCGCCGGACCGACCATCTGCCGGGCGGACTGTCTCACTACGTTAATGTGCAAGACATTGCTATTGTTCCCGCGCGCCGCTGAACGGCGCATGAATGATTTAGTTTGGTTTTGTTAAGCTTTTATCTTCGCTGGCGCCGTCGATTGCCGCTCGACGATGTGACAGGCGAGCTCCACCCGCCGCACCGGGCTGGCAAATCCGGACAGCGCGTCGCGCAACAGGTCCAGCGCCACGCCGCCGAGCTCGCGCATGGGAATGTGCATCGTCGTCAACGGGGGGTTCAGGAAGGCTGCCTGCGGCAGGTCGTCCATCCCCATGACGGAAACATCCTGCGGCACCGAATAGCCCATCTGCTGCACGCCCATCATCGCCCCGACCGCAAGGCTGTCGCCGGCGGCCAGAACCGCAGTAAAGTCGAGGCCTCGGCTGCGTAAGCGCTCGCTGACAGCCTGCGCCGCCAGATCCGGCAGCCAGTCATCGACGGGCATCACCAGGTCGTCGGACCACGGCAGGCCGTGCTGCAGGAATGCGTCATGCCAGCCTTCCCGGCGCCGTTCTATGGTGCGCCGTCCGGGGCGCATCAGGAAGAGGATGCGCCTGTGTCCCAGGCGGATCAGATAATCCGTCGCCACATGCGCCGCCGACCGGTTGCAGGGGGTGACGCTCGAAAGCCACATGTAAGGGTCGTCGCCGTTGATCAGCACCACCGGTTTGCCGAAGCCGCGGGTGGCCGCCAGCATTCCCTCGTCGTCGACCGTCAGAAACAGCAGTCCGGCGACATCCGGATCGATACGTGCCTCCTCCAGCACGACCTTCTCTTCCGCCTGATCGGCCACCGCGCGGGTGACGATCTCCAGGCCGAGCGCCTGGGCACGGTCTCTGAGGCCTTCCAGCACGTAGAGCGTGAACTGGTTGCGCACATAGTCGATCATCGCCGCGCTCGAGGCGGCAAGGATCACCTTTTTCCCCGCCACGGGCGTCGGCACCGTGTAGTTCGCGTCCTTGGCAGCCTCCAGGATGCGCTCTCGCACATCCGCCCGCACACCCTTTTCCCCGGCAAGCGCTCGCGAAACCGTGCTCAGCGAGACGCCGACTTTCTCGGCTATGTCCTCCAGCCGCACCCTGCGGCTCTTCTTGCCGCGCTTTCCCGCCGTAGGCTTCACCACCATGATTATTGTCCTCCACGAAATGCAAACTGCAAAAAATTTTCAGATTGCGCAATCAATTTTCAGATGTTTTCATGAGATTGCCGCTCGGGAGAAGCGGATTGAGACTGTGTGCGCCGTCGCATGGTGCAGCTATGGGAGGAAGTGACTGATGGGCCTGTCAGCCCGGGACATCCGTGAAAAGCTTGATCGCCTGGTGGCCGGTTTTACCGGACTTCGCCATGAAGGCCGCTTTCACGAACCCAATCTCGACGGCACCGCCGGCGACTACATCTCCTTCGACAGCTGGGAATGGCCGCAGGGCGTCGGTCTTTATGGCCTCATCCGGCTCTGGCTGTTCACCGGCCGCGACGACCTCAAGACACTGATCGAAAACTGGTACTCGAAGCAGATCGAAGCAGGCCTGCCGTCCCTCAACGTCAACACGACGGCGCCCATGCTCGGCCTGTCGGTTCTCTGGCGCGAAACGAAGGATCCCCGCTGGCAGCCGGTCCTGGACGCCTGGGCAAGCCGCGTCATGACGGAGATGGGCCGCACCGAGGAAGGCGCCTTCGAACATCACGTCTCGGACAAGGTCAATGACGACGAACTCTGGGACGACACCCTTTATATGGTCGCCCTCTTCCTCGCCTCCTATGGGCAAGCGAGCGGCCGGCCCGAACTTGTCGATGAGGCTGCAAGGCAGTTCCTCGTCCACACCCGCTATCTTGCCGATCGCAAGACCGGCCTCTGGTTCCACGGCTGGACCTTCAAGGGCCATCACAATTTCGCTGAAGCGCGCTGGGCCCGCGGCAATGCCTGGATTACCGCCGGCATGCTGGATCTGTTCGACCTCGCGGATATGGCAAAGCCGGTGAAAGATTACCTGCTCGGCGTCTTGGTGGCGCAGGTCAACGCGCTCCTGCCGCTGCAGACTGCCTCGGGCGCTTGGCGCACCCTCCTGGACGATCCCTCGTCCTACGAGGAGATCTCCGCGACCGCGGGCTTCGGCTACGGCCTCCTGAAAGGTTACCGCCTCGGCCTCGGAACGCCCGAGTGGCGGGCCGCCGGCTTGAAAGCCGTCGACGCGATCCTCGCAAATATCGACGCTACAGGCACCGTGCTCAACGTCTCCTACGGCACGCGCATGGGCCATGACCTGCAATTCTACAAAGACATCCCGATCCAGCCGACGGGTTACGGCCAGGCGCTGGCGATCCTCTGCCTCTCCGAGGCTCTTCGCCATGTGGAAACGGGAGAACAGGCGGCATGACGATGAAAATTCTCTACGGCGCCGGCCCGAACGACATCAAGACCTACGATACGGCCCGGCTGCGCGCCGAATTCTTGATGGAAGACCTGTTCCAGGAAGGCAAGGTCTCCTTTACTTACACCCATGTCGACCGCCTGATCCTCGGCGGCGCTGTCCCCACGTCGAGCACCCTGGCATTCTGTTCGGGTGAGGATATCGGCACACCCTTCCTTCTCTCGGCCCGCGAGATGGGCGTGGCCAATCTCGGCGGCACGGGCGTCGTCTCTGTCGACGGCAAGAGCTTTACGCTTGAAAACCGCGACGTTCTTTATATCGGCCGCGGTGCACGCGAGATTTCGGTCGCTAGCGCCTCCGCAGACAAGCCCGCTCGCCTCTACATGAACTCGGTGCCGGCAGGCGCCGATATCCCGCACCGCCTGATCAAGCGGGCGGAATCGAAGATGCTGACTTTCGGCGATCCCAAGCGCGCCAATCTGCGGAATCTCCGGATGTACATCCATCCGGAAGTCGCACCCTCCTGCCTGCTTCTGCTGGGCATTACCGACCTTGCCGAGGGCAGCGTCTGGAACACCATGCCGCCCCACCTCCATGAACGGCGCATGGAAGCCTATTGCTATTTCGACCTCGCGCCTGAGGAGCGGGTCGTCCATCTGATGGGCCGCCCTGAAGAAACCCGCCACCTCCTCGTCAAGAACCTGGATGCGGTGCTTTCTCCGGCATGGTCGATCCATATGGGCGCCGGCACCGGCCCTTACGCCTTCGTCTGGGGCATGACCGGCGAAAACCAGGAATATAACGACGTGGCCCCCGTGGCCCTCAGCGAATTGAGATAAGACTGCCATGAATCCTGAAGCGAACTGGATGCGGAAAAACTTGAAGCCGGGCGAAGCGGTTCGCTACTGGCAGCTTGGCCGCACGGCGCAAGAGCGTTTCGACGTACCCGACGCTCCGATGAAGGGCGAGATGGACCCGTTCTTCTTCCTCACCAAGGTGAAGAACTTCATCCCTCACGAATATCCCTGCCGCACCATCTTTGCGGAAACCTATCGCGGCAAACGGCCCGAGGTTCGCGGAGAATTCGAAGCCGCCCGCTGGTGGCTGCCCTTCGGGTCGCCGCGGCTCGATCTTTCCGGTTTCTGGTTCCGCCCCACCCGCCTTGCCACCTGGACCCGCACCTATGTCGAAGCGGAAGCCGCCGGCACGGCGAAGGTTCGCCTCGGCACCTGTGGCGGCGCCGTCCTTTGGCTGAACGGCCAGGAAATCGGCTGGATGGCGCCCTATAGCCGCAACCTCGAAGCCAAGCAGGAGTTCGAACTGCCGCTTGTGGCGGGCCTCAATGAAATCACCCTCTTCTTCGACGATCTCGCCGAGCGCGACGCCCGCTATTTCTATCAGTTCGACTATCTGTCCGGTCCGGCGGCGAGCGTCGCCCTGCCTGTGCCCGTCGCAGGCCACGTCGCCGAAAGCCTTGAAACGGCGCTCGACGGAATGCACCTCGACCGCCCGCACTATTTCGGTGGCGACATCACTCTTCTCTTCGCGGAGGCACTGCCGGTCGAGGTCGACGTCAATGTCGCGATCGAGGGCGATTTCATGTCGCGTGAGCGTTTCGATTTCGACTTCGTCCTGCCGGCCGGCGCCAGGAGCCTCAATGTCGGTCCATCCGAAAAAGCGCCCGCCGATTTCCGTCACCTGCGCGTCACGCTGAATGCCGGCGGCTTCGTCGCCTCCCGTTCGCTCGGTGTCGAGATCTGCCACGCCGAGCGTCAGGGTAAGGCTCCCACTTCTCTAGCGGACCGCATTGCTGAAACGCTCAGCGAAGTGTCGGAATATTCCGAGCGCGACACCGTCCGCGCCTTTGCGCGCCTGGCAAGCGGCCGCGCCGGCGAAGATACGGACGCAATGATCGAGGAAATCCTGCCCTCGATCGAGGACTGCCACGATTGCGCGGATTTCTCTCTTGTGCCGCTCATCTGGTCGCGCACCGCCTGGGGCGGCGACATCAATGAAAAGACCCGTGCCCGCATCGATGCGGCGATCCTGAACTATCGCTTCTGGATGGATGAGCCGGGCAATGACGTTCAGTGGTATTTCTCCGAAAACCACGCATTGCTTTTCCACACCTCCGCCTATCTTGCCGGCCATCTTCTCCCAGAGGCCACCTTCGTCCGTTCCGGCCGTAAAGGTTCGGAGCAGGCGAAGGTGGGCGCGGAGCGCGTGCGTGCCTGGCTTGATCATTTCGAGCATTGGGAGATGGCGGAATTCAACTCCGCCCCTTACTTCCCGATCGATCTCAAGGGCCTGACGGCGCTTGCGGCGCTCTCGCCGGACAGGGACATCGCCGACCGCGCCAAGGCCGGCATCGTCCGGCTCTGCGAAGTCATCGCCCGTTCGGCCCACCATGGCATGGTCACTGCAGCTCAGGGACGTTCCTACGAACACACGCTCTGCGCCGGACGCTCGCTTGAGCTCTCCGCCGTCGCTCGCCTGCTCTGGGGCAAGGGCTGGTATGGCCGCCGCGTGCACTGCCTGCCGCAGATGGCCGTCTGCCTCCGCGACCATGGCCTTGAAATTCCGGCATCCTTTGCTGCAATTGCGGACCATCGCGATGAAAAGCATCAGGAATGGCGTTTTGCCCAAGGCGAAAATTCCTTCGCCGCGCTTTATCACTACAAGGGAGAACACTTCGCCATGGGCTCCACCGTCCACTACCGGTGGGACGAATGGGGTTACCAGGAAACCGTCCTGCACCTGCGCATCGGCGAGAAGCCCGAAGCGGCGATCTGGATCAACCATCCCGGCGAAACCATCCAGTTCGGCTACGGCCGGCCCTCCTATTGGGGCGGCTGCGGCACCATCCCGCGCGTGCAGCAGTATCGCGGTCTCGCGATGCTTGAATTCACTACCTATGAGGAACAGCCGGATTTCACCCACGCTTGGTTCCCGAAGGCGGAATTCGACGAAACCCGTGTTTCCGGCACGCTGGCGCTCGCCCGCTCCGGCAATGGTGCTGTTCTGCTGCGCGCCGGCTCCGATCTGGTGCCGACGACCGAAGGCCCGTCGGCCGGAGCCGAATTGCGTCAATATGGCCAGAAGACCCGCTGGATCGTCCGCGTCTGCGAGGCCGGCGATCTGGCCTCTGTCGAAAGCCGCTTCAGCGCGCTTGCCGCCAGCCGGGATTCCGAAGGCTCATTCATTGTCGAAGATCCGGAATATGGTAGCGTCCGCTTCAGGGCCGACGGCAGCGTGGAAGCCGAAGGCCGCGTCATCGCGCGGGCAGATTTTACGGTCAAGGGCGAGGCAAGTCTGCTGAACCCGAGTTGAGAAGAAACCGGACGGGAGGAGGCCCTGTCCATAAGGAGGAGGAAATGAACATGAAAATGAAATCGCTTCTGGCAGGCACAACGCTCGCCCTTCTGATGTCGACTGCGGCACACGCCGGCGACGTGCGCATCATGTGGTATTCGGACGGCGTCGAAGGCGACGTCATGAAAGACCTCGTCGGTCGCTTCATGAAGGAAAATCCCGGCATCAACGTCATCCTCGACAACGTCGCCTATAGTGTCATCAAGGAGCAGCTACCGGTTCAGCTCGAAGCCGGCAACGGCCCGGACATTGCCCGCGTCACCGCGTTGAAGGACCTGTCCAAGCACTGGCTCGACCTGCGCCCGCTGGTTAAGGACGCCAAATACTGGGACGAGAATTTTGGCGACAAGGCCGACTGGATGCGTCCGGACGGCTCCAACCAGATCTCCGGTTTCATGACCCAGCTCACGCTGACCGGCGGTTATGCCAACAAGACGCTGTTCGAACAGGCCGGCGTCGAAATCCCGGGCCCGAAGGCCACCTGGGACGAATGGGCGGCTGCAGCCAAGAAGGTTGCCGAAAGCCAGAAGATTCCGTTTGCCATGGCGATCGACCGCTCCGGCCACCGCATCACCGCTCCGAACCTTTCCTATGGCGCAAATTACGTCGGCAAGGACGGCAAGCCCGCCCCGCTCGACAAGGGCGCCAAGGAATTTCTGACCAAGTTCGTCAACTGGACGGCCGACGGCACCTTCTCCAAGGACGTCTGGGTTTCAGCTGCCGGCAACACCTACCGTGCCGCCGCCGAAGACTTCATCAACGGCCAGCTCGCCTTCTATTATTCCGGCTCCTGGCAGGTGGCGAACCTTGCGACCAAGATCGGCAGCAATTTCGATTGGGTAGCCACCGGCAGCCCCTGCGGCCCCGCAGCCTGCACCGGCATGCCGGGCGGCGCCGGCCTTGTTGCGGTGAAATACACCAAGAACCCGACGGAAGTCGCCAAGGTCATGGACTGGATGGCAAGCGAGGCGGTCGTCAAGGAATTCTCCGAACGCACCCTCTTCCTGCCCGCCCACAAGGCAGTGGTCGAAAAGGGCGGTCTTAACTTCAAGACCGACAACGCCCAGGCCAAGGCTGCTCTGACCAAATATGTCGAAGCCTCCAAGACCACGGCCGAGACGGCTCTGAAGCTCCCCGGCTGGCGCTGGTCCGACACGGTTTATGCCGCGATCGTCACCCGCATTGGTCAGACGCTGGCCGGCGAACTGAAGGTCGACGATGCCTTCACGCGCATCGATGCCGACATCGCCCAGAAGGTGAAGGACAGCGGCCAGTGATAGCTGCATTGGCGTGAACCCCTCACCCCACCTCCGCTCAGCGCACCCTCTCCCCGCAAGCGGGGTGAGGGGAAACGGCGACGGCGCGGCAAGTCCTTCTCCCCGCCTGCGGGGAGAAGGTGCCGGCAGGCGGATGAGGGCAAGCCGCGCCATCCGGATAAGAAGATAAGGAGGGATGGAATACCAAGATGAGCACGACGTCTCTCAGCGACCGCCTCGGCAGCCTCCTCATGGCGCCCGTGCATCTTCTGATGCGCATCATCGACGTGCCCCTGCGCGCCGTTCAGAAAGCGACCGGCATCAGCGGCATGGCGGCCTTCTTCCTTGCGCCGAACATGCTGATCTTCGGCATCTTCGTGCTCCTGCCGCTCGTCATCAACTTCGTCTATTCGATGACCGGAGGCACGGCCTTCTTCCTTGCCGAGCGCAATTTCGTCGGCGCCGAGCAATATTCCCGCCTCTTTACCTGCGGTAGCTATCTCGATCCGATGTCCTGCCAGGAGGATGCCTTCTGGACGGCGGTCGGCAACACGTTCTGGTTCGTGATCCTGCAGGTGGCGCTGATGATCGGCGTTTCGCTGATTACGGCATTGATCCTCAACCGCGATCTCGCCGCCCGCTCCTTCTGGCGCGCCGTCTTTTTCTTCCCCGTCCTCCTGTCGCCGGTCGTCGTCGGCCTGATCTGGAAATGGATCCTGCAGCGCCAGGGCCTCCTGAATTTTGGCCTCTACCAGTTCGGTATCGAGCCCTATACCTGGCTCACGGACCGCAACTGGACCTTCGCCGCCACGATCGGCGTCTCGATCTGGGCGCATATGGGCCTCTACACGCTGATCCTGCTCGCCGGCCTGCAGGCGATCCCGAAGGACCTCTATGAGGCCGCCGAAATGGACGGCACCAAACCGGAGCGCGTTTTCCGGCGCATCACGTTGCCGCTGCTGGCGCCCAATCTTCTCGTCGTCGTCGTCCTCGCCCTGATCAAGGCCGTGCAGATCTTCGACGAGGTCTACGTGCTGACCGGCGGCGGTCCAGGTACCAGCACGCTCTATCTGACCCAGTATATCTATGAGACCGGCTTTGCCTCGGCGCTCCGCAATCCGGGGCTCGCCGCTGCCGCCTCGATCCTGATGGGCCTCGTGCTCGTGGTGCTTACTCTGGTCCAGCTCGGCATCGGCCAGCGTGGCGAAAAGAAGGGGAAACGCTGATGGGTGTCGCCTCCCGCTTCATTCTGCGCCGCCGTGGCGGCAAGGGCTGGCATTGGACGGATATCGTGACCTGGCTCTGGCTCGTCGGCGGCCTGATCATCATGTTCGGTCCAGCCGTCTGGCTCGCCTTTTCGTCCTTCAAGACGCCGGCAGCGCTTGCCGAATTCCCCCCGTCCATCCTGCCCTACGTCACCCAGCAGGCGACGGTCCAAGGTTATGACAAGCCGCTGCAACTCTTCGAGGCCAAGCTTCCGGACGGCTCGACGCGGGTGCTCGCCGAAGTCCGCCGTATCGGCGTCATGAGCCAGATGGTCGATCCGAAAACGCCCGGGGAAATCATCAAGGTCAATATGAACAACCGCACGCCGGTGCGAACCCTCTCCTTCGCGACGGAGAATTATACCGAACCCTTCGTGCACTTTGACTTCCTGCGCTACCTCTGGAATTCCGTCTTCGTCACGGTCACCGCGACGCTGATCACACTGATCGTCAATTCCATGGCCGCCTTCGCGCTGTCGAAATATGAGTTCAGGGGCCGCAGTCTTGCGATGCTGATCATCCTCGCCACCCTGATGGTGCCGCTCTCGGTCATCATGGTGCCGCTCTATTCGATCATCTCGTCGCTCGGCCTGTTCAACAGCCTGTGGGGCGTCATCTTGCCGACGGTCGCCACCCCGACCGGCGTCTTCATCCTGCGCCAGTACATGCTGACCATCCCCGATGAACTGATCGACGCGGCGCGCATGGACAAGGCGTCGGAATGGCAGATCTACTGGCGCATCGTCCTGCCGCTAACGGCGCCGGCACTCGCCGTGCTCGCTATCTTCTCGGTCGTCTGGCGCTGGAACGACTTCCTCTGGCCTCTAATCGTGCTGTCGCGCCGCGAGCTCTATACCCTGCAGGTAGGGCTCAGCATCTATTCGGGCGAGCTGAACGTCCAGTGGCATTTCATCCTGGCGATGACCGTGGTGACCATGATCCCGGTCGTGCTGGTCTTCATCTTCCTGCAGCGTTTCATCACCACCGGCATTGCCGGCACCGGTCTGAAGTAAGGAATACCGATCGATGGGCGAAATCAAACTCACCGATGTTAACAAGTCCTTCGGTTCCGTCCATGTCCTGAAGGACATCGACCTCCACATCAAGGACGGCGAATTCGTCGTCTTCGTCGGACCGTCGGGCTGCGGCAAGTCGACCCTTCTGCGCACCATAGCAGGCCTCGAAAAGGTCACCGGCGGCGAGATTCAGATCGACGGCAAGCGGGTGAACGAGGTCACCGCGGCCGACCGCGGGCTAGCCATGGTCTTCCAGTCCTATGCGCTTTATCCGCATATGAGCGTACGTCAGAACCTCGCCTTCGGGCTTGAAAACTCGAACATGCCGAAGGCGGAGGTCGCCGAACGCATCGGGGAAGCTGCCCGCATGCTAGAGATCGAGCCCTATCTCGAGCGCCGTCCCGGCCAGCTCTCCGGTGGCCAGCGCCAGCGCGTCGCGATCGGCCGCGCCATCGTCCGCCGCCCGACCGCCTTCCTGCTCGATGAGCCACTCTCCAACCTCGACGCGGAGCTGCGCGTCTCGACCCGTGCCGAACTCGCCGCTCTCCACGCCCGCATCGGCTCGACGATGATCTATGTCACCCATGACCAGGTGGAGGCGATGACCCTCGCCCATCGCATCGTGGTCATGCGCGCCGGAAAGATCGAGCAGGTCGGCACGCCGCTCGAACTCTATAACACACCTGCCAACCGTTTCGTCGCCGGCTTCATCGGCGCACCGCACATGAACTTCCTCTCCGGCGAAGTCGTGGAAAAGGAAGCGGGCAACGCGACTCTCCTGATCGGCGGCAGCCATCGCCTGCTGGTGCCGATGTCCGATCGAAAACTCTCCGTCGGCGACAAGTTGACCATCGGCATCCGTCCGCAGCACATCACGCTCGCAAACGACCCCGGCAGCCTGAGGGTCAAGGTTCGGCTCGTCGAGGCACTGGGGTCCGAAACCGTCATTCATGCGGATCTTAACGGTGAAAAGCTGCTCGCCGTCGTCCCCGGCCAGCGACAGATTTCCCCCGGCGACGACGCGCATTTCTCCGTCGCCGGTGCTCCGCTGCACCTGTTTGACGGAAACGGGTCGAGGGTAAAGGGGTAGATCAGCTCCTTCCGAGCTAACTCCCCTATCGGACGGGCTAATGGCCGCTCCGATAGGGATAGGATAATTTGACGGCGTCCATGTAAAAGGAGGCCTCAATGACCCGCTTGTTCATGATGCTGCTTTCGACGGCAATTCTCGCGCCGCTTTCGCTGTCGCCTGTCTATGCCCAAAACAAGACCGTGACCACAAAGCCGACGGTAGACAGCATCCCGGCAGGTCGTTCGGTTCTCTACAATGACGGGAAATGCCCGGCCGGCCAGATCGCGCGCTATACCAAGTCCCGGTACAAGGAGCAGATGGGGAGAAAGTGCGTCCATATCACCGGTTTCGGCAAATAGCGGCTCACACGTTTAAAGATACCCTTGGAAAAAACTCAGTACCGCCCGGCGCATCGCCGGCGTCTCCTGATGCCCGACACCGACCTCCGGCAGAAAGACGAACGCGCTGAGCGCTTCGGCCTTCAGATAGGCTGCCTCGGTCTCCGCGAAGGCGATGTCGACCGCCTCCGGCGGTGTCAGCGGATCATCCCAGCCCACGCAGATCAGCTGCGGTCGCGGCGCCACGAGGCCCGCAATCTCTCCGGTCGACGTCTCTTTCAATAGTCCCGGCACCGTCAGGTAATGTCCGTGACGGTTATGCGCGCCGGTTCTGACAAGCGCTGCAAAATCCGCGTAACAGCAGAGATGCGCCGCCGCTTTCACCTGCGGATCGACCGCGGCGAGAAAATAGGCAAGCGTCGCGCCCATGGAAATGCCCGTCGCGCCGATCCGCGCCGGATCCACCTCCGGCCGTGTCGCAAGCCAGGAAAGCGCCGCCGCCTGCTCCGAAACCATCTGCCCGAATAGCGTCTTGCCATGCCAGAGCGCCGCCTTGGCCGCCGCGTCCTCCGTTAGATCCGCCCGTTCGCCGAAGGTCGGCATGTCGATGCAAAGCACCACATAGCCGTCCCGCGCCAACATTGGCCCGGGGGCGTCAAGCAGCGCCTGCCTGCCGTCGATCAATTCGGACGCGCCGATATCGTAGCGGCCGCCATGCGCATGAGCGTAGACGATAGCAGGCCCGGGCCTGACGGAAGCTTTGCTTGGACGCGTCAGGAAGCCACGCACAGGCGTCCCGTCCGACAGCTGGAACTGGAGGCGTTCGATAACATAACCGTCGAGAAATTCGGTCCGGTTCTCGACAACATTCAACGTGAGGTCTTCGAAAACCAGCAGCTCCTTCAAGCGCGCAACGGTTATTGTCCCCTTGCCCATTCCTTCCCCCGGCATCGGCTGTCCGGGGATGATTTTCTTCCATCCCCGCCCGTTTTTCAAAGACATAGACGAAATTCCATCCCCTCGCATCCCCGTCCAAGCAAGTCCCGCCTACAATTTCCCTGTCCCGCTTCGGCTACACCGGCCCGCATAACCGGCGAGGCGGGACCGGTGATCTGGCGAACCGCCCTTATGCAAGCGGGTCGTCAGGGGCTGCGCAGAAAATGGTTCCCCTCTCGCCGGAACCGGCGGGGCGTGCGTGTGTCGCACACAAACCGGCCCTGATAAACATCAATCGACAAACGGGCCGCCGCAGAGGAACCGGAGTTGCGCGGAAAAACACACCGAACGGGACACGTCGCGTGTCACCTATAAATTTACTTACGAGGCACTCGACGTGTCCCGGCCGATAGCCTGTCCTCGGGCCTGACCCGAGGAAAACCGCGACAGCACCAAGGGACGAGTCTGCCCGCACAAAGGAACCGCAAGGTGGATAAGCAGGATTTCAGTGAATACGAAAAACGCCGCGCCGAGCAACACGAGAAACTGTGCCGCGCTACCGCATTGCTCATGTGCCTGGACCATCGGATCTGCCACCTGCGCGCCTGTTATCGCAAACGCATGTGTAGTGGCCCAATGCGTCCCTCGCCTCATCAGGCGGGAGCGGTCCGTGCCCAGCGGGAAATCGGCCTCAGCGGCAAGGCCTGCGCCGAGCTTCCATTCTGCGTGGCGAACATGGCGGCACAGTTGTTCGGCCGCTACAGCAAGCTCAGAAGCGACCTTCAGCAGGTGGCAATCGACGTTCCAGAGCTGGATCTGCTCCAGGCTTGCAGAGAGGTTGCAGCCAAGCCGCCCTTGAAGCGAAGACCTCTTGACTTCTTCCCCCGCTCATCCGACTTCAAACGATGAAACCAAGGGGATGAAACCATGACCGAAGCCGTCCGCAGCACCATCGATCAGAGCGAAGTCGACCGGTTCTCCGCCATGGCCGCTGAATGGTGGGATCCGACGGGCAAGTTCAAGCCCCTCCACAAGTTCAACCCCGTGCGTCTCACCTATATCCGCGACCGCGTCTGCGAGAATTTCGGCCGCGATCCGAGAAGCCATCTGCCTCTCTCCGGCCTGCGCTTCCTCGATATCGGCTGCGGCGGCGGTCTTCTGTCGGAACCGGTCGCCCGCATGGGTGCGACCGTCGTCGGCGCCGATCCCTCGGAAAAGAACATCGGCATCGCCTCGACCCATGCCGCCGAGACCGGCACCACGGTCGACTACCGCGCCGTCACCGCCGAACAGCTGGCGGAAGCCGGCGAGACCTTCGACATTGTTCTCAACATGGAAGTGGTGGAGCATGTCGCCGATGTCGATTTCTTCATGACCACCTGCGCAAAAATGGTCCGGCCCGGCGGGCTGATGTTCGTCGCCACCATCAACCGCACTTTCAAGGCCGGCGCGCTGGCGATTTTCGCAGCCGAAAACATCCTCCGCTGGCTGCCGCGCGGAACCCATCAATACGAAAAGCTTGTCCGTCCGGAAGAGCTGGAAAAGCCGCTATCCGCAAGCGGCATGCAAATCATCCACCGCACCGGCGTTTTCTTCAACCCGCTCCAGGACCGCTGGAACCTCTCCCCCGACATGGACGTCAACTATATGCTGCTGGCGAAGCGCGCGGAGTGAGGGCTTCTATGGCCTGGGCTTCATCATAGGTTGAAGACATCCATTGACAGCGTTGGCAATCCCGCCCCGGACCGTGCCCATTCCCTGAACCTCTGCTACACTTCAAAAAAGCGAAGGGGCCGAAGCGGTGTTGAACCTCTCCAGCCCTATCGGGTTCTTTGAAATATTGCTTTGCTAAGTGCGATCAGTTCGCATCCTCCGGCAGCACCGGCAGCGGGGCCACCTCGATGCCTTCGTCGAGAAGATCCTTCACCTCGCCGAGGCTCGCCTGGCCGATGATGCCGCGGGCATCCGCCTCCCCGTAATGGATCTTGCGGGCTTCTTCCGGAAATTTCTCGCCCACGTCCTCGGCACTGGCCTTGATCGCAGCGACGGCTTCCTTGACCTTGGCAATCATCTCCTGGCGGGCCATGTCCATGACGATCTCGCGCTTCTCTTCCTTTTTGCGCGCGGTCGAAACCGACGGCGCCATCAGCGTCTTGGAAATCGACGCGGAGTTGCAGGCCGGACAGGTGAGAAATCCGCTTTGTCTCTGGCGATCGAATTCCGCGCTCGTCGAAAACCAGCCTTCGAACGTGTGGGCATTTTCACAACTGAGAGAATACTTGATCAAGCGGCAACACCTCCCGCCGCATCGGACACGGTGTCCAGGGTGAATTCGCGGGCATTCTTGAGGTTCGGGATTTTTCCACGCGCGGCCTTCACCGCGGCGATGTCGATGTCGGCAAGCACGACCGCCTCGCCTGTACCGCCGGCGGAGGCGAGTATCTTGCCCCAGGGGTCGACGATCATGGAGTGGCCGAAGGTTTCCCGGCCGTCTTCATGCACCCCGCCTTGAGCGGCAGCTATCACGAACGCGCCGTTCTCGATGGCTCGCGCCCTGAGCAGCACTTCCCAATGTGCTTCGCCCGTTTGACGGGTAAAGGCCGCAGGCACCGTCAGGATTTCCGCACCCGCCAGCGCTTCCGTTCTGAAGAGTTGGGGGAAGCGCACATCGTAGCAGATCGCAAAACCCAACCTGGCAAACGGCAGATCGGCAACGCGTGCCTCCGCGCCCGGCTCATAGGCGGAGCTTTCGCGCCAGCTTTCGCCGTTGTCGAGATCGACGTCGAACATGTGGATCTTGTCATAGCTCGCGATCTGCCGGCCGCCGGGAGCGAAGAGGAAGGAGCGATTGGCGATCTTGCCATCATTTCTCGCAATGGCGGTCGAACCGATATGCAGGTGGATGCCGAGTTCCTGAGCGAGGCTGCGGGCCGTAGAAACGATGATATCGCCGGTCTCGTCGCGCAGCGCGGCACGCATCGCCTGCCGGTCGCGCTGCAGCGCCCCGGTCATCTCCGGCGTCTGGATATAGATTGCCCCCTGCGCGGCGGCTTCACGTACCAGCCGCACCATGTCGAGAGCGTTCTTTTCCGGATCGACGCCGGAACACATCTGGATCGCTGCTGCCTTGAATGTCATCCCTTGCTCTCCTCAAGCCACCAGCATCGGATCCAGCTTGCCCGCACGATCGAGCGCGTGAAGATCGTCGCATCCGCCGACATGCTCGCCGTTGATGAAGATCTGCGGAAACGTCGAGCGGCCGTTCGCCTTGCCGATCATCTCCTCGCGCAATTCCTTGGAATAGGTCGCATCGTGTTCGACGTATCGGACGCCCTTGGACTCCAGCAGAGCCTTTGCACGAGCGCAGTAGCCGCAATATTCACGGGTATAGATAGTCACGTCTGCCATCGTTTTCTCCGGCGCAGCCCCATTGGGCGAAAAGCCGGAGGACGGCCGCGCATGAACTGTCATCTATTGTCATATAGGGGTGGAAATAGCCATTGCAAAGGTCAAAACCGTGACCTCCGCGGCCCCGGCCTTCTTGAGGATGCGGGTAGCGGAGGAGATCGTCGCTCCGGTGGTATAGACATCGTCGACGAGCACCAGCCGCTTGCCGAAGATATCCGCCTCACGGCCGGGCGCGATGGCGAAAGCGGCCCGAACGTTATCCTGCCGGGCGCGGGCCGAAAGCCCCACCTGTCGGCTCGTGCGTTTGATGCGCACCAGCGTCGACGACAGAAACGGCTTGCCGCTTTTCTCGGCCAGATGCCGCCCCAGTTCTGCCGCCTGGTTGAACTTCCTGAAAACAAGGCGCGAGCGGTGGAGGGGAACCGGAAGAATGCCGTCACAGCGATCGACATGGCCTTCGGCCGCGCGCAGCATCCAGCCGGACATCATCGGGGCCAGATCGGTGCGGTCCCGATACTTCAGCGCGTGTACGAGGTCGCGTGCCGCTCCGTCGAAGATCGCAGCCGACCGCAGCCGGTCAAAAACCGGCGGATCGGCGATTGCCTGGGCCGAAAGCATGCCTGCCCCGGGATCGTGGGAAAACGGCAAGCCAAGGGCTTCGCAAAACGGCCGCTCGATGAAACGGATTTCGCGCCAGCAGGACGGGCAGAGGCCTCCATGCCGGCCGGTGAGAATGCCGCAGCCGGGACAGGCGGGGGGATAGACGAGATCGCCGAGCCGCCGCGTCCACGTCAGGGCAAACGGTGGTACAAAACGAAGAATGCTGGTGCTTGGCTCTCCGGACATGTCTTGACAATAACGCAGGGAGCGCGCCTTTGCGAAGCAGGAATGTGAGTGTGCAAGACATGGAAATTCTCTTCGACGAACAGCTGGTGAAGGCCAGACGCGAGCGTGCCCTGGCAAAGGCGGACCGCAAGGCGGCTTTCCTCTTGGAGATCGCCGGGCGCGAGATGGCTGACCGCCTTGCCGTCGTCGAACGCCGTTTCGAAACGGCCGTCGAATTGCACGGCGGCATCGGCGCAGCCGCCCATGAAGCCATGGCTACCGGGAAGATCGGCAATATGCGCCGTGTCGAGACGAGCCTGGCTTTCGCTGAGCCCGGAGAGACGATTGAGGCCGCGCCCTGGGAAGACGTGCCTCTCGAACCGGAATCCGTCAACCTGGTGCTTTCGCCGCTCGCTCTGCATCTCGTCAACGACACGCCGGGCGCGCTGATCCGCATTCGCCGCGCCCTGAAGCCGGATGGCCTGTTCCTCGCCGCCATTCCCGGTGCCGGCACGCTCAGCGAACTGCGCGACGTTCTCTTGTCTGCCGAGGCGGAGTTAACGGGCGGCGCAAGCCCCCGTGTCGCACCCTTTGCGGATGTCCGCGATGTCGGGGCACTGCTGCAGCGCGCGGGTTTCGCACTGCCGGTCGTCGATATCGAAACCTATACAGTCCGCTACGATTCGCTTTTCGGGCTGATGCGTGACCTTCGCGCCATGGGCATGACGAACCCGCTTTCGGGCCGCAGCCGGGTGCCGGTGACGAAGGCGTTCTTCATGCGGGCTGCAGAACTTTACGCGGAACGTTATTCCGATCCGGACGGCCGCATCCGTGCGACCTTCTCGATCATATATGCATCCGGCTGGGCACCGCATGAAAGCCAGCAGAAACCGCTGAAACCAGGGTCCGCGAAGATGCGGCTGGCCGATGCCCTGCGTAAGGAAACAGAGTAGACCCGTTAGTCCATGGCGCTGCTATAGGTGTCTGCGACCCCGCCGAAAAGGGCGTCCATCGCCTCGTAGTACTGACCCAAACCGGCAAAAAGCGCGACAGCTATGAGCGAGATCAGCAGGCCGTATTCCACCGCCGTCGCCCCGCCTTCGTCGCGCATGAAGAACCGGAGGAGACGCATGGGCAGCCCTTTTCGACGAGAAGTCTCTGATCTGCCCCACCTTAAGGTAGAATCGTTAATTAGCAGTCATCACCGGAGCCGTAGCCTTCCACGATGCATATGGAGCCCGGCGTTTCCTGCAGCACGCTGCGGCGAATTGTATAGACCTTCGTGCCCTTTTCGGCAGGCCTGATCGAACCCGTCGTGATCCGGTCGAAATCTTCCTGGACATGCGCCATCCGCTCGTCGCTGCGGTCTGCCAGCATCGGCGTCACGATCAAAGCGAGTGCGATGGCAGCCGTGCCGAACAGGAGCGCGATATTGAGCGCTCCGGTCCTGCCGGATCCACGCGCCGCCCGCTGTCGAATCCGCGCAGTCTTCCAGAATTCCTCGTCCATGCCTTCGAAGTCTCGTAAAACGCGGTTACTTGGTGAGCCCAAAAGGTGCCACAATCGGCTAAACGAACCCTTAACGCAGAATGAATTCGATTCTGCTAATTTTAACGATCAAAGCAGGTCTTGAAGGATCGGGATCAACGGCTCGTCGGCCGGCGGCATGGGATAATCCCGCAATGCATTCGGCCGCACCCATTTGATCGCCTGACCTTCCCTCCCGACCGGAATGCCCTCGTAACGCCGGCAGATATAAAGCGGCATCAGGAGGTGGAACGTCTCGTAGGTGTGGCTGGCGAAGGTGAGCGGCGCCAGGCACGGGATTTTCGTCACGATGCCAAGCTCTTCGTGGAGTTCGCGCACCAGCGTCTCCTCGGGCGTTTCGCCGGGCTCGACCTTGCCGCCCGGAAATTCCCAGAGGCCTGCCAGCGTCTTGCCTTCGGGACGCTGTGCGAGCAGGATTCGCCCGTCGGTATCGATGAGGGCGCAGGCGGCAACCAGCAGGAGCTTGCGAGGGGTCTCGTTCATGCCGGCATGTCCTGCCGCCAGTAGCGGTATTCATAGGCCTTGCGGAAACCGAACTTGCGGTAGAGCGCCAGCGCCGGCGCATTGTCGGCAACGACCTGAAGCCAGGCCGAACGCGCGCCGCTGATACGTGCCCAGCGCAGGGCCGAGGAGAGAATTTCCGTGCCTATACCCTCTCGCCGATATGCTTCGACGACGGCAAAGGAAATAATCCCGGCCAGATCGTTGTCCTGCACACAGAGCGCCATCGCGATCGGCCCGTCGACGGCACTCTCCTTGATGAAGAAGCCCGATGGCGGCTTGATCGCCGAGAGAATTTCCGCCATCGCCGGCTTCAGCGCGGCATCCTCGCCATTGACCGCAAGCGTCGCATCGGTGAACCGGCCGACATCGTGGCTCGGCAGGTAGTCGAGCGTGTCGGGCAATTCGAGTGCGGTAAGATCGACAGTCAGCACGTCGACCGTTTCGAAGGCCCGCCATCCTTCCGCCTTAAGATGGTCGAGCAGAAGAGGCGGGGCAAGCGGCGTCTCGCGGACGAGAAGCGGCCGGCCGTAGCTTTCGAACCGCTTGCGCGCCTTCTGAAGCCGCGTCGCCATGTCCCGATGATCGGAAGGGTCAAGCGGCACGATGCAGTTGAGGCGCTTCGAGGGATGGCCACCGGTGAGTCGCACCTGCCAGCTTCCGTCATAGACGACGGACGCCGCCGGCCAGGCCCGGAAGCCGACGGCTTCGAGGCGTCGCACCAGCGGCAGGTCGCCTTGCGGAGATGATGACTGTATCAATCCCGTCAGCTCCGATAGTCGCCGTTGATGGCGACATATTCCTTGGTCAGGTCGCAGGTCCAGACGGTGGCGGTACCGCTGCCGAGACCGATATCCACTTTGACCGGAATGTCTTCCTCTTTCATCACCGCCGTGGTGGCGGCTTCCGAATAGGCCGGATCACGCTCGCCGTCGACGGCTACCCGCACACCGCCGAACCAGATCGCCAGACGATCGCGGTCGGCCATCTCGCCGGACTTGCCGACGGCCATGACGATGCGGCCCCAGTTGGCGTCCTCACCGGCAATGGCCGTCTTGACCAGAGGGGAATTGGCGATCGAAAGCGCGATCTTCTTGGCAGCCGCATCGCTCTCGGCCCCGGTCACGGTGATTTCGACCATCTTGCGGGCGCCTTCGCCGTCGCGCACCACCTGCAGGGCAAGATCCCTGAGCAGATCGTTGAGCGCGGCACGAAAACCTTCCAGGCGGACATCGTCAGCGCTCTCGACACGGGCCTGCCCGTCCTCAGCCGCGGCACCGGTCGCAAACAGCATCAGCGTGTCGGAGGTCGACGTGTCACTGTCGACGGTGACCGAGTTGAACGTCGGGCCGACGCCGGCAGCCAAAAGAGTCTGAAGCACCGGCGAGGCGATATCCGCGTCGGTCGCCACGAAAGACAGCATGGTTGCCATGTCGGGCGCGATCATGCCCGCACCCTTGGCGATGCCGTTGATCGTCACCTTCACGCCGCCGATCTCGGCGGTGCGGGTCGCCACCTTTGGATAGGTGTCGGTGGTCATGATCGCCTTGGCTGCCTCGATCCAGAAGTCGCCCGACGCCTGGCCGTACATTTCGCCGAGCACGCCTGCAAATTTCGTCGCATCCAGCGGTTCGCCGATCACGCCGGTCGAGGCAAGGTAGACTTGCGTTTCCTCGCAACCCACGGCCTCTGCGGCCGACCTGGCAGTGAGCGCGGTCGCAGCCTTGCCTTTGACGCCCGTAAACGCATTGGCATTGCCGGAATTGACCACAACGGCCCGGGCCGATCCGTGCGGCAGATTGGCGCGGCAGAAATCGACTGGAGCCGAGGGGCATTTGGACCGGGTGAAGACCCCCGCAACTGAAGCCGGCTTATCGAAAACCATCAGAAGCACGTCGGTGCGGTTCTTGTACTTGATGCCGGCGGCGGCAGTCGCCATACGCAGGCCGCGCAGAGCTGGCATGTCTGGATAGGATTTCGGAGCGAGCGGAGAAACGGAAGCGGACATCGGAAACAACCTGGCAATAAGGAAAGGCCCGGAAAATCCGGGCCTCAGGGTGGCTCTTCGGACGATTACTGCTGTGCCGGAACGGCCGGCGCGTCGCCGCCATCGCGCATCTTGCTGACGTCGTCGTAGCCCTTCTTCAAGGCTTCATCCATGATCTCGACCTTCTGATCGGCCTTGGCCTTCTCGATCAGCGCCACATACTTGTCGCGCATTACGAGCTGACGGACCTGATCCTCGACCTGATCGAGAGCCGGGGGCGGAGCGTCGCGCTTGTCTTCCAGCTTAATGACATGGAAGCCGAACTGGGACTGAACCGGGGTCTTGGTATAGGCGCCCTTTTCGAGAGTGAAAGCCGCTTCCTCGAATTCCGGCACCATGCGGCCACGGCCGAACCAGCCGAGGTCACCGCCTTCGTCCTTGTTGGAATCCTGCGACTTTTCCTTGGCGATCTCGGCGAAGTCCTTGCCCTTGTCGAGATCGGCGATGACAGCCTTTGCCTCTTCCTCGGTCTTCACGAGAATGTGGCGGGCATGTACCTCTTCCTGCTTCGGAATGCCCGCGATTTCCTTGTCGTAGCGGGCTTTCACTTCTTCCGCGGTGACCGCGTCGATGACGTGCTTGCGGAAATAGGCATTGTGGAGTTCGCGGTCGCCGATATAGGCCATGCGCTTCTTGAAATCTTCGGTATCCTTGATGCCTTCGGCAAGCGCGCCGGAGGCCAGAAGCTTGACGTCAATGGCGCCCGAAAGAGCCGCGACCTTCTTCTGCTCATCCGGAAGCTGAGCAAGCTGCGGGTCAAGATTCTGGATTGCGAGGTCGAGCTCCGACTGGCGGATTTCCAGGCTCCCCACCTTTGCGACAACGGCATCTTCCGCCGAAAATGCCGGAGCCTGGGAGAAGATCGCAGCGGCAAGCGCAGCCGTTACGAGGAATTTGTGGCGCAACATCGATTTACCTTTCAATAGGGCGCCGGCTTCAGAACGTCTGAATCCGGCCGGAAAACCTTCACAAACACCGGATTGTGGCCATTCTGTATCGGCCGCCACCGTTGACATAATTCGACCCCCCTCTTATCTGTCACGCAACTTCGCGTCCAGAAGAGTTTCCGGGCGTGGCGGGTCATTTTGCCGTCATCAAGCCGACACCGGCAGCCCGGCCCGCCGTCCCAAGAACTGAGATCAGAAAGGACCATTCGTATGGTCAGCCTTGGCGGCATCGCCCGCAAATTGTTCGGTTCGGCAAACGACCGTCGCCTCCGCGGCTACCAGCCGAAAATAGACGCCATCAATGCAATTGAGGAAAAGACCAAGGCTCTTTCCGACGAGCAGCTCGCAGCCCAGACTGCGGAATTCAAGAAACTGCTTGCCGAAGGCAAGACGCTCGACGACATCCTCATCCCGGCCTTTGCCGTCGTGCGGGAAGCGTCCCGCCGGGTCCTCGGCATGCGCCCCTTCGACGTGCAGCTGATGGGCGGCATGATCCTTCACGACGGTGCAATCGCGGAGATGAAGACCGGCGAAGGCAAGACGCTGGTGGCAACCCTGCCCGTTTACCTCAACGCGCTCTCCGGCAAGGGCGTTCACGTGGTCACGGTCAACGATTACCTCGCCCGCCGCGATGCGACGACAATGGGCAAGCTCTACGGCTTCCTCGGCCTGACCACGGGCGTCATCGTCCACGGCTTGAGCGACGAGGAGCGTCACGCGGCCTATGCCTGCGACATCACCTACGCCACCAACAACGAACTGGGCTTCGACTATCTGCGCGACAACATGAAATATGAGCGCAGCCAGATGGTCCAGCGCGGCCACAACTATGCGATCGTCGACGAAGTGGACTCGATCCTGGTCGACGAGGCGCGCACGCCGCTGATCATCTCCGGCCCGCTCGATGACCGCTCCGAACTCTACAACACGATCGACGCTTTCATTCCGCTGCTCTCGCCGGAAGATTACGAGATCGACGAGAAGCAGCGCTCGGCCAATTTCTCCGAAGCCGGCACCGAAAAGCTCGAAAACCTGCTGCGCCAGGCGGGTCTGCTGAAGGGCGAAAGCCTCTACGATGTCGAGAACGTGGCGATTGTCCACCACATCAACAACGCGCTGAAGGCTCACAAGCTTTTCACCCGCGACAAGGACTATATCGTCCGCAACGGCGAGATCGTCATCATCGACGAATTCACGGGCCGCATGATGCCCGGCCGCCGTTATTCGGAAGGCCAGCACCAGGCGCTCGAAGCCAAGGAGAAGGTGCAGATCCAGCCGGAGAACCAGACGCTCTCCTCGATCACCTTCCAGAACTATTTCCGCATGTACGCAAAGCTCGCCGGCATGACCGGTACGGCTTCGACGGAAGCGGAGGAATTCGGCAACATTTACAAGCTGGAAGTGGTCGAAGTGCCGACCAACATGCCGATCCAGCGTATCGACGAAGACGATGAGGTCTACCGGAGCTTCGACGAGAAATTCAAGGCGATCATCGCAGAGATCAAGGATGCTCACGAGCGCGGCCAGCCGGTCCTCGTCGGCACGACCTCGATCGAGAAGTCGGAATTGCTGGCGACCATGCTGCGCCAGTCCGGCTTCGACAACTTCCAGGTTCTGAACGCTCGTTACCACGAACAGGAAGCCTATATCGTCAGCCAGGCCGGCGTGCCGGGCGCGGTGACGATCGCCACCAACATGGCCGGCCGCGGCACCGACATCCAGCTTGGCGGCAATATCGAGATGCGCCTTGAGCGCGAACTGGAGGGGATCGAGGATCCGGCAGAACGCTCTGCCAAGGAAACCGCCATCCGCGAAGAGGTCAGGCAGCTCAAGGAAAAGGCGCTTGCCGCCGGCGGCCTCTACGTCATCGCCACCGAGCGCCACGAAAGCCGCCGCATCGACAACCAGCTGCGCGGCCGTTCCGGCCGTCAGGGCGATCCGGGCCGCTCGAAATTCTACCTGTCGCTCCAGGACGACCTGATGCGCATCTTCGGCTCCGACCGCATGGACGGCATGCTGCAGAAGCTCGGCCTAAAGGAAGGCGAGGCGATCGTCCATCCCTGGATCAACAAGGCGCTGGAACGTGCCCAGAAGAAGGTGGAAGCCCGCAACTTCGACATCCGCAAGAACCTTCTGAAATACGACGACGTCACCAACGACCAGCGCAAGGTTATCTTCGAGCAGCGCCTCGAGATGATGGACTCCGAAGACGTTTCGGAAGTCGTCGAGGAAATGCGCACCGAGGTGATCGAAGTTCTCGTCGCAAAGCACATTCCCGAGCGCGCCTATGCCGAACAGTGGAATGCGCAGGGGCTGCGCGAAGACGTCGGCCGCCAGCTAAACCTGGATCTGCCGATCGAGGATTGGGTCAAGGAAGAAGGCATCGGCGAGGACGACATCCGCGAGCGCATTACCGAGGCGGCAAACAAGGCTGCCGCCGATCGCCGCGAACGCTTCGGCGCCGATATCATGAATTATGTGGAGCGCTCCGTGCTGCTCCAGACGCTCGACCACCTGTGGCGCGAACATATCGTCAATCTCGACCACCTGCGTTCGGTCATCGGCTTCCGCGGTTATGCGCAGCGCGATCCGCTGCAGGAATACAAGGCCGAGGCCTTCGAGCTCTTCCAGGCCTTGCTCGCTAACCTGCGCGAAGCAGTGACGGCCCAGATGATGCGCGTCGAACTCGTGCAGAACCCCGAGCCGCCGGAACCGCCGCCGGTCTTCGAAGGACATCATATCGATCCGACCACGGGCGAAGACCAGTTTACCGGCCAGGATGGCGAAAACTTCATCGCCGCGCCGCAGGACCGTCACCCGGAAGACCCGTCCACCTGGGGCAAGGTCGGCCGCAACGAAGCCTGCCCCTGCGGCTCGGGCAAGAAATACAAGCACTGCCACGGCGCGTTCGAACAGGTCTGAGACTTGAGATAAGCTGGCGTCAGGCTTCGGCGCGTTGTTCCCGCGCCGAAGCCGCACAGACATCCCGAACGCAGCTGCGCAACCATCGATGGGCGGGGTCGGCATCCATCCGGGGGTGCCAGAGCAGCGATACCGTTATCTCCGGCATCGGAACTGGAAGCGGGAAGCTGAACAGCCCCTTGCGCAGATTGCCGGTATGACGCTCGGGAACCGTGGCGATGAGATCCGAAGCCCGCGCCAGAGCCAGAGCCGCGGAAAAACCCCCGACGATCGTGACAATCTCCCGCCTCGCCCCTTGGGCCTCGAGCGCCTCGTCGAGCGGGCCTTTGTCGAAACCCCGTCGTGACACCAGCACATGCCTGCCCGCCGCGTAGCGGGAAAGGTTCATCTCGCCCTGGCTCAGCGGGTGGCCCATCCGCACCACTCCGACGAAACGGTCCCTGAACAACGCCTGGACGCGGACTTCCGGACCAGTTGCCGCCCCGATCACACCCGTTTCCAAATCGACCGTGCCATCACGCAAGGGGCCGCTCTCCTTGTTCGGCTTCGGTATGAAACGCAGCTGAACGCCAGGAGCCTGTTCTCCGACCAACGCAATGAGTTCCGGTCCAAAATTCTCGACGAAACCATCGCTGCTGCGAAGCGTGAACGTCCGGACGAGTTTTTTGAGATCGAGGCTTTCGGCAGGCCGCAGAACCGCTTCGGCATCCTGCACGAGCTGACCGACCCGTTCGCGCAGTTCAAGGGCGCGGGGTGTCGGCACCAGGCCGCGACCAGCCCTGACCAGAAGCGGATCCCCCGTCGTGTCCCGCAGTCGCGCCAGTGCCCGGCTCATGGCGGACGGACTGAGACGCAGGCGCCTGGCCGCGCGGGCCACGCTGCCTTCGGCAAGCAACACATCGAGGGTGACGAGCAGGTTCAGATCGGGATGCGACATGCGCCGAAGATAGCACAACGGTTTCGGCCTGACATGGCGTAAAACGCACGAATTGAGTGCAAATGATGCGCCTTCTGCCATATATCGAGAACGAGCTACGTTTGCTGCGCTGATCCCAGCTGCAGAAACGGAAGGTGTGACCATGCAAAGCGATAGAAAACGAGCCGTAGCCGCCAGCGGCGAGAAATTGCGTGCCCCGCGCGGCGCACTCGCGGCCGTTTCCCTTGCCATGCTGCTCTCCTCGCTCGGAACCAGCATCGCCAATGTCGGTCTCCCGGCGATGGGGCCGGCGTTCGGCGCCTCCTTCCAGCAGGTACAATGGGTCGTGCTGGCCTACCTCCTTGCAATCACCGTGCTGATCGTCAGTGTCGGGCGGCTCGGCGATATTGTCGGCCGGCGGCGGTTGCTGCTCATTGGGCTCGGCTTGTTCATGCTCGCCTCCATCGCCTGCGGCGCCGCGCCCACGCTCGCCGTGCTCATTGCTGCGCGGGCGGCGCAGGGTCTTGCAGCGGCGATCATGATGGCGCTTTCCATGGCGATTGTCGGGGAGATCGTGCCGAAGGAGAGAGCCGGCAGCGCCATGGGGCTGCTCGGAACCATGTCGGCAGTCGGTACGGCCCTTGGCCCGTCGCTCGGGGGTGCTTTGATCGCGGCAAGCGGATGGCGAGCGATCTTTCTGGTTGCCGTTCCGCTTGCGGCGCTCGCCTTCGTTCTTGCCTACCGCTATCTACCCTCCCATGCGCCGGCAACGGAGCGTCAGGGCAAACCGCAGTTGGACATCCGGGGGACGGCGCTGCTGGGGCTGGCGCTTTTGGCTTACGCACTCGCCACAACGCTCGGACATGGCAGCTTCGGGCCACTGAACGCCGCGCTGCTCGTAGCAGCGATCGTCGGATTTTGCCTGTTTCTATTCGCCGAAACCAGAACGGTATCCCCCCTGGTCCGGCCGGCAATGCTGCGCGATCCATCGCTGGCTGCCGGCCTTGCGATGAGCACGCTCGTTTCGACGGTGATCATGGCGACGCTTGTTGTCGGCCCGTTCTACCTTTCCCGATCGCTTGGGCTCAACGCGGCTTTGGTGGGGTTTGCCATGTCGACCGGCCCCGTGGTCTCCGCCCTGACCGGCTGGCCAGCCGGCCACCTGGTAGACCACTTCGGCTCCGCCCGCGCGACGGTTGCTGGCCTCCTGGCGATGATGGCGGGTTCCGTCGCGCTGGCGATGCTGCCGAGAACGTTTGGCATATGGGCCTATGTAACACCGCTGGCCGTCATGACCGCCGGTTATGCTTTATTCCAAGCTGCCAATAACACAGCCGTCATGGCGGATATCCCGCCGGATCAGCGAGGCCTGACGGCGGGCTTGCTGAACCTGTCGCGCAATCTCGGCCTCACCACCGGGGCGTCCGTCATGGGTGCCATATTCGCGGCGATGTCCGGAGCAGGCGACATAACGGCGGCATCCGCCGATGCGACCGCCGTCGGGATGCAAGCCGCTTTCGCAACCGCTGCCGGATTGGTCGTCGTCGCCCTTGCGGTCGCGGCAGCAAAGCATATAGCAGCGAGCCGCCCCGCCTCACCCGTCGAAACACCTTGAGTTATCCGGCGCCGCCGGGCTTTTTAGCCATCCGACGAACCCTTTCTTAACCCTGCTGTGGCAACACTTTCGCAATTGTTCCCGTCGTCGCTACGAGTATTGCGTGCCCATCATGGCGGTCATCGAAACAGCGGAGAGATTGCTGCCGCCAGGCTTACGCGCCCGGCTTCATCCGCTGACGCGCAAGCTCGAGACGATCCTGACCGATGAGGACGAGACGGCACGTGCCCAGCGCCGGGCGCTGATCGCCTTCGTTATCCGCATTTTCAGTGCTGCAATCGCGTTCGTTTCGCAGATCATCCTCGCCCGCCTGATGGGCGAGTTCGAATACGGCATCTTCGCCTTCGTCTGGGTTGTCGTGGTGCTTGCCGGCAACCTCTCCTGCCTCGGCTTCCACACCTCCGTGATCCGTTTCCTGCACCAGCACAAGGCCCGCGGCGAAGTGGAGACCGTGCGCGGTCTCAATCTGGCCGTCCGCCTGGTGGCTTTCGGCTCGGCGAGCTTCATCGGCGCTGTCGGCTTAGTCTTCCTGCAGGTCTTCGAGGGCAGGCTCGAGGCCTATTACCTGGTGCCAATCTCGCTTGCCTTCTTCACCATGCCGATGATCGCGCTCGGAGACGTGCTGGACGGGACCGCGCGTTCGAACGGCTGGACGGTGACTGCGCTGAGCCCCACCTACCTCATCCGTCCGACCCTGATCCTCGTCTTTATGCTAGCCGCCCTGTGGTTCGGCGCTCCACGCACCGCCGTGACGGCGATGGAGGCAGCACTTGCGGCAACCTATGTGACGACGCTCCTGCAGCTTCTGCGCCTGACGCTTCGCCTGCGCCGGCTCTACGGGATCGGCCCCAGGCGTTTCGAAATGGGCGCCTGGTTCCGCTATTCGCTGCCGCTCTTTCTGGTGGACGGCATCGGCTTCCTGCTGACCAATGCGGATGTCGTGGTCGTCGGCCTCTACCTGCCGCCCGACCAGGTGGGCATCTATTACGCCGCCGCCAAGACGATCGTGCTCGTCCAGTTCGTCTATTTCTCCATCAAGGCCGCCGCCGGCCCCCGGTTCTCCGCCATCCTGGCGGAAGGGGACATGGCGGCGCTCGCAGCCTTTGCCGGACAGATGGCTCGCTGGAGTTTCTGGCCGTCGCTTGCCGTCGGTCTTCTGGCACTTGCCGCAGGCGATCTGCTGCTCTCGCTCTTCGGCAGCGCCTTCACCGCCGGTTACTGGCTGATGGCGATCCTCTTTGCCGGCATCCTCGCCAAATCCATGGTCGGGCCTGGCGAGGTGCTGCTCAGCATGGCGGGACACCAGAACCTCTGTGTCCTGCTCTATGCCATCACCCTTGCGGCCAGCATCGGCCTCAACATCGCGCTCATTTCCCATTTCGGACTTGTCGGCGCGGCGGCGGCAACGGCATCGGCAATGATGATCGAGGCGGTGCTGCTGCATATCGCCGTGCGCCGCACGCTCGGCATCGTGCTCTTCGCATTTGCCGAGCCTATGCCCTCCGTTCCTTCAAAGGCTTCCTGACCATGGCTCAACCACCGATCAGCGGCGAATTCGAAGGCAATGGCGGCGGACATTTTCCGCCGATACAGAGATTTCGTGTCGAACGCCCCGACGCCGACACCCGGTTGCCGATCGGCCGGTCGGGCCGTGAACTCTGCCTCTATCCGGCTGCCTTCGGCTACGATCTCCAGGAAGAACTAGAGTTCCTCTCCAATCGGGCCATGGAGCCCAATATCTTCTTCTCAGCGAGGTTGCTGGCGCCCGCCATGCCGCGGGTGGAGGACAAGCAGGTTCGCCTGGCGCTGATCCGCGATGAAAGCGGGGCGCGCAGCCGTCTCAGACTGCTGATGCCGTTCACCATCGAAAAACCCGGCTTCTCGATGGGTGCATCGATCCTCCGCACCTGGGCCAATCCCTTCGGCCCGCTCGGCACCCCGCTCGTCGATGCCGAAGATGCCGCCGAAACGATCGACAATCTCTTCGAGGCCCTCATCCTCAGGGAAGCGCGGCTTCCGGGCGTGCTGGTATTGCCTGACGTTCGCCTCAATGGCCATTTCGCCCAGTTAGCCAAGGCTGTCGCCATCGGACGCAACCTGCCGGTGGCGGTCACCGATCCGTTCCGGCGGCCGATGCTGGAGAGTCTGCTCGATGGCGAAGCCTATCTGAAACATGCGGTCTCTCCGCATCATTTCCGGGAGATGCGCCGCGTCTGGCGCAACCTGGCAGCCCGCGGCACCCTTGCCTATTCGGTGGCCCGCCAGCCGGAGGAGGTCCGGCTGCGCATGGAGGAATTCCTGCTGCTCGAGGCGAAAGGCTGGAAGGGGCGCAGGCGTTCCGCACTCATCAATGACCGCTTCCGCTCGGCTTTTGCCCGCGAAGCGATCACCAATCTTGCCGAAGTCGATGCCGTGCGCATCCATACGGTCGATTTCGACGGCCGCGCCATCGCCTCTCTCGTCGTCTTCCTGATGGCCGGCGAAGCCTATACCTGGAAAACGGCCTATGACGAGAATTTCTCCTCCTATTCGCCCGGCAAGCTTCTGATGATGAAGCTGACGGAATGGCATCTTGAAGACGCCAACATCACCCGCACTGACAGCTGCGCCGTCCCCGATCACCCGATCATGAGCCGCTTCTGGGAGGAACGCGAGGAGATGGGTACGCTGGTGATCGGGCTGAAACAGAACGGCGACCGCGACGTGCGCCAGGTGGCGGCGCAGCTTCACCTTTACCGCAACACCCGCAACATGGCCCGCATCCTCAGGGAGAAGATCCTGTCGATCGCCGGCCGCTCGGAATGATCACTCCGCGGCGGCTTTTTCACGAAGCAGCCGTCGGATGACCTTGCCGCTGGTCGTCAGCGGTATCTCGTCCACAAAGGCGACCTCGCGCGGATATTCGTGCATGGAAAGCCGCGTCTTCACCCATTCGCGGATCTCCGCCGCCAGTTCCGGGCTCGGATCATAGCCGGGTGCGACGACGATATAGGCCTTGACGATTTCCGTGCGGACCGGATCGGGTTTGCCGACCACCGCCGCCAGACGAACGGCGGGATGGCCGCTCAGACAGTCCTCGATCTCGCTCGGGCCGATGCGGTAGCCGGACGAGGTGATGACGTCGTCGTCGCGGCCGATGAATTCCACATAACCTTCTTCGTCCCGGCGGCCGAGGTCGCCCGTCACGAGCCAATCTCCGATGAACTTGGATTCGGTCGCCGCCTCGTCGTTCCAGTAGCCGAGGAACATCACCGGGTCCGGCCGGCGGATGGCGATCTGCCCGATCTGTCCGACGGGACGCTCCATGCCCTTTTCATCGATGACGCCGACGATATGCCCGGGCACCGGACGGCCGATCGCGCCGCCTCGCGACACGCCGAGATAGGCGGCCGAGGAGAGCACGAAATTGCATTCCGTCTGGCCGTAGAACTCATTGACGGTGAGCCCGAGTGCCGATTTGGCCCAGTCGTAGGTCTCCCGGCCAAGCGCCTCACCGGCTGAGGCGATCGTGCGCAGCTTCAGATCGTATTTCTCCAGCGGTCTTTCGACCGCCTTCAGAAGACGCAGGGCCGTCGGAGGGATGAAGGCGTTGCGGACATCCATTTCCGCCATAATGCGGAAGGCCATGTCCGCGTCGAATTTCTGGGCCGGCGAGGAGACGACGGGAATGCCGAGCATCAACGCCGGCATCAGCACGTTGAGCAGACCGCCTGCCCAGGCCCAATCGGACGGCGTCCAGATCCGGTCGCCCGCCTGCGGTGCAAATTCATGCGCCAGCTGAAAGCCTGGAATATGGCCGGCCAGCACCCGGTGTCCGTGCAACGCCGCCTTCGGCGGGCCTGTGGTACCGGAGGTGAAGATCATCAGTGCAGGATCGTCAGGCCCGGTCGGCGCAACGGCAAAATCCGACGGATGGGCTGATATCAACTCCGCAAGCGAAACAAGCTTCCCCTGCGGGGCCACATCCGACGTGACGATGACATGCTTCAGATCGGGCAGCCGCTCGCGCAGTTCGGTGAGGCGCGAGAGGCCGAAGGCATTGGTGACGATCGCCGCCGTGCTCGATGCCCTCAGGCGATATTCGAGCGCCTCGGCGCCGAAGAGTAGAGCGAGCGGCAGCGCGATTGCGCCCATCTTATAGATAGCGACGTGCGCGATCACCGTCTCGAAGCTCTGCGGCAGCAGAAGCGCGACCCGATCGCCGGCCTTCAGGCCGAGCGAAACAAAGGCATTCGCAAGCGAGGCGGAGCGCGCCGCAAGTTCGCCATAGGTGAGAGAAGAATGCGCGCCATCGGGGCTGAAGTGCTGCAGGCAGATGCGGTCCGGATGTTTCGCCGCCCAGTCATCGCTGACCACCTCGCCCATGTTAAACCTTGGCGGGATGTCCCAGGCGAAATTGCGATAGATCTCCTCATAGGAGGTGCCGGCAGGCAGTTTCATGTGCAGTGCTTCTCATTTTGCTGCACCAGCTAACATCTTCGAAGTTTGAAATACAAGAGGGACAAACCCACCACGCAATGAGCACTTCAATCTTGCAAGACGCTACGGCCTCGTGATAGAGCGCTTGCCACTACCGAAGTGCCCCGTTGGCGGAATTGGTAGACGCGCCTGACTCAAAATCAGGTTCCGAAAGGAGTGCTGGTTCGATTCCGGCACGGGGCACCATTCTCCAAGAGATGTCGTTCGACCCACTTGAGAAAAGCGGGCACCACAAATCCTCCGCAAACTCACGAAAAAGTGGCGGAGCGGAGACAATTTGTCTCCTGTGCGATCATTTACAGCGCGGCTGCATCTGCTCTAAGTGAGCCAACATCAGTGAGGAAAAGTTTATGGCGCTGACAGCTTCCGCCCCTCGATCCCACGCCGGAATGGGCTACGCCGTTGCCGTCACTGTGGGCATGGCAGCAACTGTCGGAGGCGCGCTCGCCTTTCAGTATATCGGCGGCTATATCCCCTGCGCGCTTTGCCTGCTGCAGCGCGATCCCTATTACTACGGCATTCCGGTCGGCATCCTCGGGATCATTGCGTCGGCTCTTAGCCTGCCGGGCTGGATCACGCGCGCAACCCTCCTTGTCATTGGCGTGATGATGCTGGTCGGCGCTGGCATGGGCGTCTATCACTCCGGCGTAGAATGGGCCTTCTGGGAGGGACCGGCGAGTTGCGGTGGCGGGGCCGGCGTCACAACCAATGCCGGCAGCCTGCTTTCGGACCTCAACACCGTCCACGGCCCCTCCTGCACGGAAGCAGCCCTTCGCGTGCTTGGCCTGTCATTTGCCGGCTGGAATGTCCTTGCCAGCGTCATTCTTGCCGGGATCGCCTTTCTGGGCGCCAAAAAGGCCGCCTGAGGCGGCCTCCGGCCGAGATCACGGCTGCAGTTCCGTATCCCAGTAGAGATAGTCCATCCAGCTTTCGTGCAGGTAGTTCGGCGGGAAAAGCCGGCCGTTGTTGTGCAGGTCCTGTACCGTCGGCTGATAAGGCTTCTGATGCGGGAACATGCCGGCCTGCTTCGGCAGCTTGCTGCCCTTCCTGAGATTGCAGGGCGAGCAGGCGGCCACGACATTTTCCCAGGTGGTTTCTCCGCCATGGGCGCGCGGGATGACGTGGTCGAAGGTCAGATCATCGTTTTCACCGCAATACTGGCACTCGAACTTGTCCCGCAGGAAGACGTTGAACCGGGTGAAGGCAGGGTTGCGGGTCGGCTGAATATAGGTCTTCAGGCTGACGACGCTCGGCAATTTCATGGAGAAGCTTGGAGAGCAGACCGAGTGTTCGTATTCGGCGATGATATTGACCCGGTCGAGGAAAACCGCCTTGATCGCGTCCTGCCAGGACCACAGCGACAAGGGATAATAACTCAGCGGCCGGTAGTCAGCGTTCAGAACGAGCGCCGGCAGGGCCTGCGGGGAGACTGCAATCGTCAAGTGACGCTCCTACCCGATTCGGCATCTGTACTTTCTATATTAGGTCCGTTGTTACAGGATTGTGAAGCCCAATAAATGCAGTGAGATACTTTGCCCCAGCTTCACGCAAGCGGCGTGGCGTCCCGGCGCATCTTCGCCGCGTAATAGGCCCAAAAGAGCCTCGCCGCGACGGACCGCCACGGCCGCCAGGCTTCCGCCATTGCCGCGAGATCTTTCGCTTGAGGCCGCGCCTCCAGCCCCAGCGCGTGCCCAACGGCCGCCTGCAGAGCCACGTCGCCGGACGGAAAGATATCGGGGTGCCCTCCGCAGAACATCAGATAGACCCCCGCCGTCCACGGCCCGATGCCCGGGAGCGCCGTCATCGTCCGGATGGCCTCGCCCGTTTCCAGTTCACAGATCGACTCCAGGTCGATGAGGCCTTGCGAAATTGCTGTGGAGAGATTGAGAAGCGTCGCAGCCTTCGCCCGTGAGAGGCCGAAGGTGGCGACAACGGCGGGATCAAGCGCTGCATAACCCGCAGCGGTGACCGGCCCGGCAGCGGTGATTCGCCCCCAGATCGCCTCCGCGCTTGCCCGCGAGACCATCTGCGACACGATGATCGAGGCAAGGCCGGCAAATCCAGGCTCGTTGAGCCTGAGCGGCACCGGCCCGGCGGCCCCGACGATCGACACGAGCCGCGGATCGAGCTCGACCAGAGCCTCGAGTCCCGCCTGGATATCCGAAGGGCCGCGGATGATCCGCACAACCTGCCTCCCATGGCTGTTTCGCAAAAAGCATGCCAGAAGAAGCCATGCCTGCGTCATCCTCTGATAAACCGGTCTATCGGTTCGCGCCAAGCCCGAACGGGCTGCTTCATCTCGGCCATGCGCTCTCCGCCCTCCTGAACCACGATATGGCCAGGGCGGGGGATGGGAGGTTTTTGCTGCGCATCGAAGATATCGACCTCGCCCGCTGCACGCCGGAATTCGAGCAGTTGATCTATCGCGACCTTGCCTGGCTTGGACTCGACTGGGAAAGGCCGGTGCGGCGGCAGTCAGAGCATTTTGCCACCTATCACGCCGCACTCGACCGGCTGACGGAGATGGGTCTCGCCTATCCCGCCTTCATGACCCGCGGCGACGTAAAGGCTAAAGTGGCAGCCTATGAAGCCGGCGGAAAGACCTGGCCCCGCGACCCGGACGGCTCACCACTCTATCCGGAAGACGACCGGCATCGAAGCGAGGCGGAACGGCGGCAGCTGATCACAAGGGGCCTGCGGCACGCCCACCGGTTGGACATGCGAAAGGCGCTGAGCCTCATCGGCCATCCCTTGACATGGATCGAAACTGGCGACGGCGAGCGCGGGCGGATTTCCGCCGATCCGGCCGTCTGGGGAGACGTCATCCTGTCCCGTTCCGACGCTCCGTCGAGCTATCATCTCTCGGTGACGGTGGACGATGCAGCGCAGGGCATCACGCATGTGGTGCGCGGGCTGGATCTCTTCGACGCGACCGCGGTGCACCGGCTGCTGCAGGAACTTCTGGAACTGCCCGAGCCGCTCTACCATCACCATCGGCTTATCCTGGGAGAGGACGGCAGGAAGCTTGCAAAAAGCGAGGGATCAACGGGACTTGCGGCCCTTCGCGACCAAGGCCTCCTGCCCAGCGACATCCGCCGGCTGGTCGGCCTTTGAGGCCTCTTCCTCCTCGCGCCGGCGCCGCTCTTTCTGGAGCCGCGACACCACCGAATAGACCCGGTACTTCATCAGCGCCGCGTTGAGCTCCGCACCCAGCATGAAGATCACCGCGACCATGTAGAGAAAGACCAGCACGATCATGATCGACGCCAGCCCCGCATAAGTCGCGGCATAATTGGCAAAGGTCGAGAGATAGGCTGCAAAACCCAGGCCGAAGGCGGTCCAAAGGACAATCGTCAGCGTCACGCCCGGCAGGACGTCGATGATGCGCCGGTCTCCGGCCGGCAGCCATTTGTGCGAGAGCAGAAGCCCGGCCATCAGCACCAGCGCAGTGCCGTAAAGACCCCAGTTGGCGGCCGTCGTCAGATCGGGGATCAGCCAGGGAAATCGCGTTTCGGCAAAGCGCATCGCGACCGGGACGGCCACGAGCACGATGCTGATCAGGGCAAAGATCACCACTGCGACGATTACATAACCAAGGCTCGCGAGCCTCGTCACGTACCACGCCCGCGTCTCGGACATCCGGTAGGCACGGTTGAGAGAAATACGCAGCGCCTCGACACCGTTGGAGGCGAAATAGGCGGCCGCCAATACGGAAACGGTCAGCAGCCCGCCCCGCGGCATGGTGAGCACACGCTGGATTTCCGAGGCGATCGGCGCGGCGATATCCGCCGGCCAGGTATCGAACAGAAGATGGATCGCCGTATCTGAAAATCCGCCGGCACCGAGAAAACCCGCAAGAGCGGTCCCGAAGATCAGGAAGGGAAAGAGCGCCAGCAGACCCGAGAGCGCCACATGGCTTGCCATCGCCCAGCCATCATCCTCGTTGAAGTGACAATAGGCGTCCCAAAATACCTTATAGGCGAGCCTGTACCACCGAAAGGGGCGGTTTTCTTCGGACAATGGCGACTCCGTTGTGACTTGGTGCGAAATATGGGAGGAACCCTTCCTGTTGTACAGGGACGAGATCAAATGAACGAGAAAAGAACGATCATCATCACCGGCTGTTCCTCCGGTATCGGCGCGCACTGCGCCCGCGCCCTGAAGGCTGACGGCTGGCGGGTTTTCGCCACGGTGCGCAAAGAGGCTGATCTCACCGCGCTGGAGGCCGATGGCATCGAAGCGCTGATGATGGACTATACGAAGCCAGAAACCATCGCCACCCTGGTTCAAACCGTTCGAGACCGCACCGGCGGCCGGATCGACGCATTGTTCAACAACGGCGCCTATGGACAGGCGGGAGCCGTGGAGGACCTTTCCACCGACGTGCTGCGCGAACAGTTTGAGACCAACGTCTTCGGCTGGCACGAACTGACGCGCCTTGTGATCCCGATCATGCGCGCACAAGGGCATGGCCGCATCGTCAACTGCTCCTCCATCCTCGGCCTGTTGCCCTATCGTTACCGCGGCGCCTACACGGCTTCCAAATATGCCATCGAAGGCTTGACCATCACCCTGCGGATGGAACTCCAGGGCAGCGGCATCGAAGTGAGCCTCATCGAGCCTGGGCCGATCACCTCACGCTTTACCGCCAATGCGCTTGTCAAATTCAACGAGCACATCGATCAGGAAGCGTCGGTCCATGCGGAGCAATACAAGCGCCAGCTCAGACGTCTCGACGGAAGGGGGCAGATCAGCCGTCACAAGCTTGGCCCTGAAGCCGTCTATCATGTCCTGGCGCATGCCTTGACCGCACCTCGTCCCCGACCACATTATTTGGTCACGAAGCCCGCCAAGCAGGGCGCCTTCCTGAAAAGAATATTGCCGGCCGCGCTTTTCTATAAGCTCATGCGCCGACTCGACTGAACGAAAGCAATCGGAAAATGTCCAGTTTCACCACTCTGCTTACCCTGATCGTCATGGGGCTTGTCGTGCTCGTCCTGATCCGCGGGCTGTTCAACATGCTGAAGGGAAGCGACGCGAACAAATCCAACAAGCTGATGCAGTTGCGCGTCCTCTTGCAGGCGGTCGCAATCCTTCTCATCATGCTTACGCTCTGGATCACCGGCGGCGGACGCCCGAGCTGATTCCGGCGACCGAGGGACCAATGGTAAAGCTCAACAAGATATACACGCGCACCGGCGACAAGGGCACCACCGCCCTGGTCTCGGGTCCACGACGGGAAAAGTACGACCTGAGGGTAGAAGCCTACGGCACGGTCGACGAAACGAATTCTGCCGTCGGAATGGCAAGGCTCCACACCTCCGGCCTGCCTGAGCTCGATGCGATGCTCTTCCGCATCCAGAACGACCTGTTCGACCTGGGCGCCGACCTCGCGACGCCCGATACGGGGGAACAGCTGGACTACGAGCCGCTGCGCATCATCGAAGCCCAGGCGACCCGGCTTGAGAGCGAGATCGACACGCTGAATACCGACATCGCCCCCCTCACCTCCTTCGTTTTGCCGGGTGGATCCCCTGCCGCCGCCCATCTGCACCTTGCGCGCACCGTGGCGCGTCGCGCTGAGCGGCTGATGGTCGAGCTTTCCCGGCAGGAAACGGTAGGAACCGCGGCCTTGAAATACATCAACCGGCTTTCCGATTTCCTGTTCGTAGCCGCCCGTTCGGCCAATGACGGCGGCAAGTCGGACGTGCTTTGGGTTCCGGGGAAAAACCGGTAGAACGTTAGCGGGGTAGGAGGGTCACCAATGTTCATCCCGCTGCACGACGCCGTCGAACTGAAATATATCCGCGTACAATATGTCACAATCAGCCTCATCGCCGTCAACGTGCTGGTCTGGCTGTTCACCACGCTCGCGAGCCCGGAAATCGTGGAACACGCCTCGCTTGGCCTCGGCTTCATTCCAGCTGTGATCTTCGACTACGCGGTGCTCGATCCGTCGCTCATCATCGTCCCCGACGACGCCACCTTCATAACCTATGCCTTCCTGCATCTCGACTTCTGGCACCTCGCCTCCAACATGCTGTTTCTCTGGGTGTTCGGTGACAATGTTGAGGATGCGCTGGGGCATGTGAGATTCCTGATCTTCTACCTGATCTGCGCCGCGGCCGGCGCCGCCCTCCATGGGTTTGTCGGGCCGTCCTCGGAAGGTCCTTTGATCGGCGCTTCCGGTGCAATTTCTGGCGTCGTGGCGGCCTACTTCCTGCTGCACCCGCGGGTGCGGGTCTGGGTGCTGGTGCTTTTCCGTATTCCGCTGCCGCTGCCGGCCTTCATTCCACTGGCGCTCTGGATCGTTCAGCAATTTGCCATGCTGGCACTCGACCTCGACGGCATGGTCTCCTGGGGTGCCCATGTCGGCGGTATCATCGCAGGTGCCATCCTGGTCATCCTCATGCGCCGCAAGGGCGTGCCGCTCTTCGACCGCACCATCGTCACGCCGAAGGCCGTGCGAGCCGAGCCTACTCCCAAGGTTCCAATTGCTGTGGCTGAACCCGGCAGCAGCCCGCATTGACGACAAGGCCTTGACATTGACGTGTACGTAAAAGTAATTTTTGCGACCGCAAAAGCGCTGCGGGCGGCGAGACGGCGTTGTATTCGAGAAAAAAATGCGTATCGATGTCGCCCACTGACAAATGAGGGAACGGCAAATGTCGCAATTTGCCGCTGAGACAAGTCGAGGAAGGACCCCATGAAGATCCTGGTGCCGGTTAAGCGAGTGGTGGATTACAACGTGAAGATCCGGGTCAAGCCGGATGGCACGGGTGTCGAGCTTACCAATGTGAAGATGTCGATGAACCCGTTCGATGAGATTTCCGTCGAGGAGGCTCTGCGTCTGAAGGAGGCGGGCAAGGCGGAAGAGGTTGTGGTTGTATCGATCGGACCTGCCAAGGCGGAAGAGACGCTCAGGACCGCCCTTGCGATGGGCGCCGATCGTGCAATCCTGGTCGAGACGGACGACATCGTCGAGCCGCTGGCCGTTGCAAAGATCCTCAAGGGTGTCGCGGACGCCGAGCAGCCCGGACTGATCATCGTCGGCAAGCAGGCGATCGATGACGATAGCAATCAGACCGGCCAGATGCTGGCAGCGCTCCTCGGTACGGCCCAGGCAACCTTCGCCTCCAAGATCGAGATAGGTGCAGGTTCCGCTAAAGTCACCCGCGAAGTCGATGGCGGCCTGCAGACGATCGAAGTCAAGCTGCCGGCTGTCATCACCACCGACCTCCGTTTGAACGAGCCGCGTTATGCATCGCTGCCGAACATCATGAAGGCCAAGAAGAAGCCGCTCGACAAAAAGACGCCGGCCGAGCTCGGCGTCGACACCACACCGCGCCTGAAGGTCCTGAAGACCGAGGAGCCGGGTGGCCGCAAGGCAGGCATCAAGGTCAAGAGCGTCGAGGAACTCGTCGCCAACTTGAAGACCGCCGGCATTCTCTAAAGCGACGGATAAGGATTACGACAATGGCCATTCTTCTTCTGGCAGAACACGACAACGCAACCCTGTCCGACCAGACCGCCAAGGCGCTCTCCGCTGCCGCGCAGATCGGCGGCGATGTGCATGTGCTGGTGGCCGGCTCGGGCGCCAAAGCTGCGGCCGATGCTGCCGCCAAGCTTTCCGGCGTATCCAAGGTGCTGCTCGCCGACGACGCAAGCCTAGCCAACAATCTCGCCGAACCGCTGGCGGCACTGATCGTCTCGCTTGCCGGCTCCTATGACACGATTATCGCCGCTGCGACGGCTTCTGCGAAGAACGTCATGCCGCGGGTTGCGGCCCTGCTCGACGTTGCCCAGGTCTCGGAAATCGTCGAGGTGATCTCTGCGGATACCTTCAAGCGGCCGATCTACGCCGGCAACGCGATTCAGACGGTGCAGGCGACCGACGCCAAGAAGGTCATCACGGTTCGGACCGCCTCGTTCCAGGCGGCCGGTGCAGGCGGCTCTGCATCCGTGGAAACGGTGCCGGCGGCGGGCAATGCGGGCGTTTCCACCTTCGTCTCGGATGCGCTGTCCTCGTCGGAACGTCCGGAACTGACCTCCGCCAAGATCATCATCTCGGGCGGCCGGGCGCTCGGCTCTGCGGAAAAGTTCAAAGAGGTCATTCTGCCCGTCGCTGACAAGCTTGGCGCTGCTGTCGGCGCTTCCCGCGCCGCCGTCGATGCCGGTTATGCCCCGAACGATTGGCAGGTCGGCCAGACCGGCAAGGTGGTGGCCCCTGACCTCTATATCGCGGCCGGCATTTCCGGCGCCATTCAGCATTTGGCCGGCATGAAGGACTCGAAAGTCATCGTCGCGATCAACAAGGACGAAGAGGCGCCGATCTTCCAGGTCGCCGATTACGGCCTCGTCGGCGACCTCTTCGAAATCCTGCCGAAGCTCGAAAAGGCGCTTTAGACCTTTGTCCATTTCGCAAGCGCGAAAAATGCTGGCAAAATGCCAAGTGGCGGAATAACAATCTGCCGGGCTGTCTCCACACAGCCCGGCATTTTTTATAAGATAGGCGCAGCGCAGCGCCTCGGGAGCGAAACCCAGGGAAACCAATAATGAGTTCGGTCATGAAGAATATCGGCATCATCGGAGCAGGTCAGATGGGTTGCGGCATAGCCCATGTTTCGGCCTTGGCCGGTTACAAGGTGCAGATGTACGACCTTTCCCAGGATAGGATCGAGGCAGCGCTTGCCACGATCAACGGCAATCTTGCCCGCCAGGTGGGTCACGGCAAATTGACCGATGACGAGCGCAAGTCTGCGCTTTCCCTCATCTCGGGTTCCGCCGATCTCAACGACCTTGCCCCCATGGACATGGTGATCGAGGCCGCGACAGAAGATGAAAGCGTCAAGCGAAAGATCTATGCACAGGTCTGTCCGGTTCTGAAGCAGGAAGCCCTGCTGGCGACCAACACGTCTTCGCTTTCGATCACCCGGCTCGCTTCCGCCACCGACCGGCCGGAACGTTTCATGGGTATTCATTTCATGAACCCGGTGCCGGTGATGAAACTCGTCGAGTTGGTGCGCGGTATCGCGACCGATGAGCCGACCTTCCGGGCTGCCAAAGAATATGTTGCCACGCTCGACAAGACTGTAACGGTCGCCGAGGACTTTCCCGCGTTCATCGTCAATCGCATCCTGCTGCCGATGATCAACGAGGCAATCTACACGCTCTATGAAGGCGTCGGTTCGGTGGAAGCCATCGACACCGCCATGAAGCTCGGCGCCAACCATCCGATGGGGCCGCTGCAGCTGGCGGACTTTATCGGCCTCGACACCTGCCTGTCGATCATGCAGGTGCTGCACGACGGGCTGGCCGACAGCAAATATCGCCCCTGCCCGCTTCTCGTAAAATATGTCGAGGCCGGGTGGCTCGGACGCAAATCCGGCCGCGGCTTCTACGACTATCGCGGCGAAGTACCGGTTCCGACGCGGTGACTGCTTTGGGACCTAAGGCGCCTTCGCGGCCGTAATCAGCGCCTTGGCATCTGGGCTGTCCCAGACGGCGGGGCCGTTCATGGCCGAGATCAGGCAGCCCTTTGCATCCATCACCAAGGTCACCGGCAGGCCGAAGGCAAGTCCTTCCTTCTTCAGGCTGTTGAAGACGCCCATCGAGCTGTCGCGGTAATAGCCAAGCGTGTCGATGCCGTACTCAGCGAGAAACGCCTTGGGTTTCTCGTCCGTGCCGGTGTCGATGTTGACGGCTACCACTTCGAAGTCAGGCCCGCCCATCTCCTTCTGAAGAGCATTCAGCGCCGGCATTTCTTCGCGACAGGGGCCGCACCAGGTGGCCCAAAGATTGAGAAGCACGGTCTTGCCGGCGAAATCGGCTGTCTTCAGGTCCTTTCCATCAGGTCCCTTGAAGGAAAGATCGAGCGGCCTCGGCGGCCGTGCGGCCACCATCGCGGCAACCTGGCCCTTGGAAAACTCCGAGACGGACTTCACCGTCTCTACCGCGCCCTCGCAAGCCCCGGAAGACTGAGCGAGGAGAACGTCCCCGCCATTGCCAGACCCCACATTCCTCACGTATACCGCCACGGCGCCGGCGATGATCCCCGCGACGGCGGCAATCACGATCAATCGGACGGAAGGAAGGCCGAAGGGTCTTTTGGTCGTCATCAACTACTCCAGGACTTTTGCATCATGGCCGACGGCACGAAGGACGCGACATCCTCCAACCAGATGTGGGGCGGGCGCTTCGCCTCCGGGCCGGACGCGATCATGGAGGAGATAAATGCCTCGATCGGTTTCGACAAGAAGCTCTATGCCCAGGATATCCGCGGCTCTATAGCGCATGCGACCATGCTGGCTGAGAAAGGCATCATTTCGGGCGAAGATAAAGACAAGATCTTGTCTGGACTGAACACGATCATGTCAGAGATCGAAAGCGGGCAGTTCCAATTCTCAAGACAGCTCGAAGACATCCACATGAATATCGAGGCGCGGCTGGCGACCCTGATCGGACCAGCCGCTGGACGCCTGCATACCGCCCGCTCCCGCAACGATCAGGTGGCGCTCGACTTCCGTCTCTGGGTCAAGGAAGAGCTCGCAAAGGCCGAGCGCATGCTGACCGACCTGATCGCCGCCTTCCTTGATCGTGCCGAAGAGCATGCCGACACGGTGATGCCGGGCTTCACGCATCTCCAGACCGCCCAGCCGGTCACCTTCGGTCATCATTGCATGGCCTATGTGGAAATGTTCGGCCGTGACCGCGCCCGCGTGCGGCACGCCATCGACCACCTCGACGAAAGCCCGATCGGCGCCGCGGCTCTGGCAGGAACCCCCTACCCGATCGACCGCCACATGACGGCAACGGCGCTCGGGTTCCGCGAGCCGACCCGCAACTCGATCGACACCGTCTCCGACCGCGATTTCGCGCTGGAATTCCTCTCCGTCGCGGCAATCTGTGCCGTTCACCTGTCGCGTCTCGCCGAAGAGATCGTCATCTGGTCGACGCCGCAATTCGGCTTCGTGCGCCTGTCGGACGCCTTTTCGACCGGCTCCTCAATCATGCCGCAGAAGAAGAACCCGGATGCGGCCGAACTGGTTCGCGCCAAGACCGGCCGCATCAATGGCTCGCTGGTGGCGCTCTTGACCGTCATGAAGGGCCTGCCGCTCGCCTATTCCAAGGACATGCAGGAAGACAAGGAACAGGTCTTCGACGCTGCCGAAAACCTGGAACTGGCGATTGCGGCCATGACCGGCATGGTCCGCGACATGACAGTCCGCGCCGACAAGATGCGGGCCGCGGCCGGTGCAGGCTATTCCACCGCGACCGACCTTGCCGACTGGCTGGTTCGCGAAGTCGGCCTGCCTTTCCGCGACGCTCATCACGTGACCGGCCGCGCGGTGGCATTGGCCGAAAGCAAGAGTTGCGATCTCTCCGAGCTTTCACTCGCTGAACTCCAGGAGATCAACGCCGCCATCACCGACAAGGTTTTCAACGTACTTTCGGTCGACGCCTCGGTCGCCAGCCGCACAAGTTTCGGCGGCACGGCACCTTCGGAAGTCAGGAAACAGATCGCCTGGTGGCGCGGCAGAAACTGAAGACGAATTGTTCCCGGAAATGACTGCACAAGGGTGCGGAACTTCGCTATGAAGGATCCGCAGCAGTGCCGGATATAGGTGTGAGAATGTCGAAATCCCTGGTAAACATCGCCCGCATCACTTTTGTGCTGAGCCTCGCCGGCATCGTTGCCGTCGGCTGCGGCCGCAAGGGCGATCTCGACCGTCCGGGCACGCCGGTGGAGCAGCAGAACATCCGAAAGCCGGGCAAACCGGGCGAACGAAAACCCGAGCCTGTCGCCGATAAGCCCTTCGTTCTGGACCCGCTTCTGTAATTCGAGCACCGACGTGAACCATTTTCATTACATCGACGGCGTGCTGCACGCCGAAAACGTGCCGATCCCGGAAATCGCCAAGGTCGTCGGGACGCCGTTCTACGTCTATTCGACGGCAACGCTCGAGCGCCATTACAAGGTCTTCTCCCAGGCTTTCGCCGATGTGGATGCGATGGTCTGTTATGCCATGAAGGCCAATTCCAACCAGGCGGTGCTCAAGACCCTCGGTCGGCTGGGCGCCGGCGTCGACGTGGTCTCCGGCGGCGAATTGCGCCGGGCGCTGGCCGCCGGCATCCCGGCAGGCCGCATCATGTTCTCCGGTGTCGGCAAGACCGCGCATGAAATGGACCTGGCACTTGAGGCCGGTATCTACTGCTTCAACGTCGAATCCGAGCCGGAACTGGAGGTGCTCAACCTCCGCGCCCGGAAGATGGGTAAGAAAGCGCACGTTTCCTTCCGCATCAATCCCGACGTCGACGCCGGCACCCACGCAAAGATTTCGACCGGCAAGAAGGAGAACAAGTTCGGCATCTCCTATGAACGCGCCCGCGATGTTTATGCCCATGCAGCCACGCTTGATGGTATCGAGGTGACCGGCATCGACATGCATATCGGCAGCCAGATCACCGAGCTGCAGCCCTTCGAGGATGCATTCAGGCTGCTGCGCGAGCTTGTCGATGCGCTTCGCTCCGACGGCCACCGCATCGACCACGTCGATATCGGCGGCGGGCTGGGTATTCCCTACAAAGACGACAACAACCCGCCGCCGCTGCCCGACGCCTATGCCGAAACGGTGAAGCGCCAGCTCCGCTCGCTCGAATGCAGGATCGTCACGGAGCCCGGCCGTCTAATCGTCGGCAATGCAGGCATCCTGGTAACGGAGGTCATCTACGTCAAGGAGAGCGGAGAGAAGAGCTTCGTCATCGTCGACGGCGCGATGAACGACCTCATCCGCCCGACGCTCTACGACGCCTATCACATGATCCGCCCGGTCGTTGTGCCCGCGACCGATGCACCGCGGATCAAGGCCGACGTGGTCGGCCCGGTCTGCGAGACGGGCGATTATCTGGCGCTCGAGCGCGAGATGGCGGCGCCGAAGCCGGGCGACCTTATCGCCGTCGCTTCGGCCGGTGCATACGGCGCCGTCCAGGCGGGCACCTACAATACCCGGCTGCTCGTGCCGGAGGTGTTGGTCAAGGGCAGCGATTTCCATATCGTGCGTCCGCGCGGCAGCTACGAGGATCTGATCGGTCTCGATTCCGTGCCAGCATGGCTTGCCTGAGCCCCTGACGCGCCGTTCACTTTTGCGGGAAAGCCCCGAAAATATGGGGGCGAAAAGCCCCTCGCCCTCGTCTTCGCCACAAAGACTGTTATCTTGAGGCTTGATTTGCGCCGCCACGACTGGAGACGGACCGCATGAGCCTTATCCGCAAAGGTGCCTTCGAGTCGCATCCCGAGCTTGCGCGTCGCGTCGCGCTGAAACGGTCGTTTGCGCGGATCGTCCTGTTTTTCGAGCGGATTTTGCCACTTCTGCTGGCCCCCTTGGGCATCGTGGCTCTATTTCTTTCGGCCGCGTGGTTCAGCATTTTCCGCATAGCGCCTGATTGGCTGCGGTGGGTGTTGGTCGGCGGCTTTGCCCTAACCTTTGTATATTCCCTTCTGCCCTTCGGCCGATTGCGCTGGCCGGCAGCCGAGGATGCCGATCGGCTGCTCGAAGACCGCAACAACCTTCCTCACCAGCCGGTCGCCGTGCAGGAAGACGAACCGGCCTTCGAAACGCCCTTCGCCCGTGCTCTGTGGAAGGAGCACCAGCTCCGCATGGCCAAACGCATCGCCGAACTCGATGCCGGCCTACCGCAGCCGGACATCGCCAGACATGATCGGCTGGCCCTGCGCGCAATCCCGGCGCTCGTCGTCGCAATCGCGCTTGGTTATTCGTTTTCGAACGGCGGTGGCTCGCCCGTTGATGCCTTCCGCCCGGCACCGCCTGCCCCCAGCATCAATCCGGACCTGCGCATCGACGCATGGCTGACGCCGCCGTCCTATACGGGCCGCGCTCCGGTTTTCCTGACCGGCCAACAGGCGATGGCCAAAGCAGTCACCGTATCCATACCCGAGAATTCTGCGCTCACGGTTCGCGTGACCGGTGGCGAAGGGGGCGAAGCCGTGGTCTTCGCACCGAAAACCGGTGAAGACCCGGTCACTTTGATTACCGAGGAAGCCAAGAAAGCCGCGGAAAAGGCGGCGCAGCAGCCTGCGCAGACCGCGGCACAGACAGCTGAGAGACCTCAGACTGCAGCACCGCAGCAGGCCGACCAGCCGCTGCCGCCCCGCACATATACGCTCAATGTCGCCGAAAGCGGCAGCCTTACGGTAAACGGCCAGACCTGGGCCTTCGATGTCGTTCCCGACCGGGCGCCGGAAATCGCCTTCGATGGCCAGCCGCGGCGCTCCGTTAACGGCGCGCTTGAAATCGGCTTCACCGGCAAGGATGACTACGGCATCCGCGAAGCGCATGCCTTGATCGAGCCCGTCGAGGATCGCGATCCAGGCGCCACTCCGCTTTATCCGCCGCCGGAATACCGGCTCGACATGCCGCGCCAGAACGGCCGGGAGGTTAAGGGCCTCACGAGCCGCAATCTCGTCGAACACCCGCTGGCCGGCAAGCGCGTAAAGATCACGCTGGTCGCCAAGGATGGCGCCGGTCAGACCGGGCACAGCCCCTCCCACGAGATGGTGCTGCCATCCCGCGGCTTCTCCGAACTGCTTGCGGCGGCTGTTGCGGAGGAGCGTCAGGTCTTTGCGCTCGACACCCGCCAGATGCCGCGCGCGATCACGCTCAACGAAGCCTTGGCGATCCGTCCCGACGAGACCATACCAAAGCTCGGCCACTTCCTGCTGATCCGCTCGGCGCTCGAGCGCATGAAGCTTTCGCGCACCAACGAGCAGCTTAAGGACACGGCCGACTATCTCTGGGAAATCGCACTCGGCATCGAGGACGGCGATCTTTCGCTTGCCGAGCGGCGTTTGCGGGATGCGCAGCGCAATCTGGCAGAAGCTCTGGAAAACAAGGCTTCCGACCAGGAGATTGCGCGGCTGATGCAGGAACTGCGCGAAGCCATGCAACAGTTCATGAACGAACTGGCGCAGCGGATGCAGAACGCCCCGCAGGCGCCCAACAACATGCAGGCCCAGAATGTCATTCGCCAACGTGACCTGCAGAACATGATGGACCAGATCGAAAATCTCGCCCGGTCCGGCAACCGCGACGCGGCACAGCAGATGCTCAACGAGCTGCAGCGCATGATGAACAACCTCCAGGCCGGGCGGATGCAGCGCGGCCAGCAGGGACAGCAGCAGAACAGCCAGATGCGCCAGCAGATCGACAAGCTTGGCGAGATCATGCAGGAACAGCAACGGCTGATGGATCAGACCTTCAAGCTGGACCAGGCGCTGCGGGACCGCATGCAGCGCGGCGATCCGAATGAACGGCCCTATGAACAGAACCAGCAGGGTCAGCGGCAGCAGGGCCAGCAGCAGCAAGGCCAGCAGCAGCAGGGTCAACAAGGACAACAGGGCCAGCAGAACACCGACCAGATGACCGCCGAACAGCTTCGCGAGGCATTGAAGAACCTACGCGCCCAGCAGGAAGGTCTCGGCAAGAAGCTCGAAGAGCTGCAGAAAGGCCTGAAGGAACTCGGCATGCAGCCTGGCCAGGGTTTTGGAGATGCGCAGCGCGAAATGGGCAATGCCGGCAAGGCGCTCGGCGAAGGCCAGGGCGAACAGGCCGTGGAAGGCCAGGGCAATGCGCTCAGCGCGCTGCGTCAGGGCGCGCAGAACATGATGCAGCAGATGATGCAGGCCATGCAGCAGCAGGGTCAAGGCCAGGGTCAGGGCCGCGAAGGCCCCGGCGAGGGAATGGCCAACCAGGGGGGGCAGAACGGCCGTGACCCGCTCGGCCGGCCCCGCGCCACATCAGGGCCTGACTTCGGTGAGCAGGTGAAGGTGCCCGATGAAATCGACGTGCAGCGGGCACGGGAAATCCTCGAAACCATCCGTGAAAAACTCGGCAATGCGCTGTCAGGCGAGGCCGAGCGGCAATATCTGGAGCGTCTCCTGGATATCCGCTGATCGATGATCGATCAGGCGGCGCGTGGGTTTTCCTCCGAGAGAGCCATGGCAACCGCCCTGCGGATGTCCGGAAGCGCGAATGGCTTCTGCACCACGTCGACAATCTTGGTTGCGAGGTCGTCGGCGCGTTCACGCTGCTCGGCATAACCTGTCATCAGCAGGATCTTGAGCCCCGGAAACTGTTCGGAAGCCTGGTGGGCCAGTTCGATGCCGTCCATGACCGGCATGCGGATATCGGAAAGAAGCAGATCGAACGGGCCCTGGGCGAGCTTTTCGAGGCCTTCTGCGCCGTCGCCGGCCTCGTGCGTCTCATGGCCGTCCAGGCGGAGCGCGCGTGCAACGAAGCTGCGAAGCGAATCCTCATCCTCGGTAATCAGGATTTTTGCCATAGCGATCATCGCTCCCTGTCTGTTTCATATCGGGAGCAAATCATCAGAGTTTTCTTGTCGAGGAGTAAACGCCGGCCCTTGCGAGGCCGGCATGGTTAACACCTTGACACCGGCGGTCAGGCGTCTCCGGTGACGACGCCGACGAAGGGAAGCTCGCGGAAGGCATAGGCCACGTCCATGCCATAACCGACGACGAAGTAATCCGGGCATTCAAAACCGACATAGTCCGCCTCGAGCTGCTCCTTGCGCTTAACGTGCTTGTCGAGCAGCACGGCGACCGAAACATGGCGTGCACCGCGCTCGTAAAGGATTTCCTTTGCGAATTTCAGCGTACGGCCGGATTCCAGGATATCGTCGATCAGGAGAACGTCGCGATCCTTCACGTCGCTGTCGATATCCTTGACGATGCGCACGCCCTGCGAAACGGTTCCGGTACCGTAGCTCGAAAGCGTGATGAACTCGACCTCCGGCGCAAGGCCGGTATCATGCAGTGCGCGCAACAAGTCGGCGGCAAAGATGAATGAGCCCTTGAGGATGGCGATGACGAGCAGATCCTTGGTCGGACCGGCGGCAATGTCCGCTGCCATCGCCCGGTTGCGTTCGGCTATCTGCTCTGCGGTAAAAAGCGGCTCAATGACCTTGCCGCGCACGACGGGCATGAGGTTCTCCTGCGTGTCCGTAAAAATGTGCGATAGCACAGTCGACAACAGAAGAGAAAGGCTTAGGCGCCCTTGCCCGCGAGGGAAAGCCGCAAGTCCGGCAGTTTTCCACCGGGATGGGGCACCCGTGCGGAGAACCCGCGGCTGCGGCCGCCGGCAATGGCAAAGGACGGCGGCGAAATCAGCGTACTCGCAATAACCTCCTGGCCGGACAACAGATCGGCGCGGATGGACGGCATGGCAACGCTGCCGCCACTACGGTTCTCGACGATACCGTTGATCAGCAGCACGCGCATGCCGTTGGCATCCTGAGGTGTCATCGTCACATGCGTTATGTCCAGCGAAGTTCCCGCTTCCGCCGCGGCCGAACCGCTGAAGAGAAACGAGAACCCGCCTGTAAAACTGAAGACCGCAACGAAGACGGCCGCAACCACCGCGGCGAAGAAATCGGCAGAAAGCCGCATCAGGGCACGCTCGCCGCTCGCGACGATCCGCTCGATGAATGCCGGCTCCTCCGAACGGGAGAAAGTACGCGCATGATGGTTGTCGTTGTGGGAGCGTGGCTTTGCCGCGCGTCGGGCAGCATTGCCGACGGTGACGAACTGGGCGTCGACCACCTCGCCGCGCGGATGAGCCACACGCCCATTCGGGCCGATCGGCTCCGGCGGCAGGATGTCCATTCGGATGACGGTTTTGCCCTGCTGGCTGCGAAACGTGCTCATTGGGGGCCTCTTCGGCCCGTTATCCCCGGTGTTGAGGACGGCGGGCATTGAAACGAATCCCGCTCAGTCGTAAATTCAAATGGTTAATGCTTCGCAAATGCGGCCCGAAATTAGCCCTTTTCCGCGCGCGATTTACCGTTCGTTTACTCGGATCGTTAAAGAGATAACGGCACCGGAAAGTCTTGAAGAGTAAGGACTGGTCATCCGTTGATCCATTTCGAAAATGTCGGCCTGCGCTACGGGATGGGCCCGGAGATCCTCCGCGATATGACCTTCGATATCCCGAAGCGATCGTTCCAGTTCCTGACGGGACCGTCGGGGGCCGGAAAGACGACGCTGTTGCGCCTGCTCTTCATGTCGCTGCACCCGACGCGCGGCATCATTCGCATGTTCGACCGTGACCTGTCTCAGATTCCCCGCAACGAGCTCCCGATGCTGCGCAGGCGCGTCGGCATCGTCTTCCAAGATTTCCGGCTGCTCGATCATCTCACGACTTACGAGAACGTCGCGCTGCCGCTGCGCGTGCGCGGCAAGGAGGAAAGCTCCTACCGCAACGATGTCATCGAACTCCTGAAATGGGTTGGGCTCGGCGAACGTATCAATGTGCTGCCGCCCGTGCTCTCCGGTGGCGAGAAACAGCGCGCCGCGATCGCCCGCGCTTTGATGGACCGCCCAGAAATCCTTCTCGCCGACGAACCAACCGGCAATGTCGACCCGCCGATGGCGCGGCGGCTCCTCAACCTGTTCCTGGAACTCAACCGGCTCGGCACCGCCGTGGTGATCGCCACCCACGATCTGGCCCTGATGGACCAGGTGGATGCGCGTCGGATGATCCTCACCGAAGGGCGGCTTGACCTTTATGAATGAGCTGAGCCGCCCGGAAGCGGCACGCGCCGCAAAAAGCAAAAAACGTGCGACCGAGCAGCAGGCGCCGCAGCCGTCCCAGCAGCCACCGCGGCGTGCCGAAATGCGCGTCAGGCCCACCGCACCAATCCTTCCGCCATCCAACATCCAGGGCAATGCGCTGATGGTGGTGATCGCCATCATGGCCTTCCTTGCCTGCCTGACGCTCGGCGCGGTGAGCATGGTAAGGGCCACGGCGGCCAGCTGGCAGAGCCAGATTTCCCGCGAAATCACCATCCAGATCAAGCCGGAAGAAGGGCTGGACATGGATGCGGCACTTAGGAAGGCCAGGGATCTGGCGCTTACCTTCGTCGGTACCCGCGAAGGCACGATCATGGACGACAGCGCCACCGCACGCCTTCTGGAACCATGGCTTGGAGCGGGCCTTAACCTCGACGACCTGCCCGTGCCGCGCCTCGTGATCATTACCATCGACGAGCAAAATCCGCCGGACTTCGCAGCCATGCGGGATCTTCTGAAGACGGAGATACCCCAGGCGTTTCTGGACGACCACAGGACCTGGGTGGATCGGCTGGTTTCCATGGCTCATACGACAGTGTTGATCGGGACCGGCGTTCTGGTGCTCGTCTTTACCGCCATGATCCTCACGGTGATCTTCGCCACACGCGGAGCGCTTTCCGGCAACCGCCATATCGTCGAGGTGCTGCATTTCGTCGGCGCGGAAAGCTCCTTCGTGGCGAGCGAATTCCAGAAGCACTTCTTGAAGATCAGCATCAAGGGTTCGGCGGCGGGCGGCGCGCTGGCGGCGGCCCTTTTCGCGCTCGCCAACATCTGGCAGGCGAACTCGCTGGCCACCCCGGAGAGCGACCAGGCGATGGCGCTGTTCGGCACTTTCACCATCGGCGTGACCGGCTATGTCGGCATCTTCGCAACGATGATCGTCATCGCGCTGCTGACGACGCTGACGGCTCGGTTTACGGTCATGCGCACGATCGACGAGATCGATCTGATTCGTTCCGACCCGGCTCGTTCCGACGGGTTGCCCGCTTCTTGAAGCCGCCATCGTCCCCCTATAGTGTGGCCCTGTTCTCGCCACGAATCTCCGGCTATGGACAGTGATGACACCGGCCCAAATGACACCCGACGATGGAGCAGGCCGCAAGCCGCGGCGTCTGACCCGCGGCCTGTTTTCACGCCAGGGCCGGCTGCGCTGGCTTGCCCGCCGCGTCATCATGTCCTGCGTGTTCTTGGTGGGCCTGCTTTTCGGGGGCTTCCTCTGGTTTGCCGATTCGGTGACCTCGCTCAGGACGCCAGACGGCGTCAAAGCCGACGCCATCGTTGTGCTCACCGGCGGCTATCTTCGCGTCGAACAGGCGCTCGGCCTGCTGCGCGACGGCGCCGGCCAGCGCCTGCTGATCTCGGGCGCGCATCCCTCCACGACGCCCAATCAGATACGCAAGGTCACGCAGGCATCGCCAGACCTTTTCTCCTGCTGCGTCGACATCGGCTATGATGCGATCGACACGATCGGCAACGCCAACGAGATCACCCGCTGGATCCATGATCACGGCTACAAATCGGTCCTGGTCGTCACCAACAACTATCACATGCTGCGCAGCCTTCATGAACTGCGCCGCGCCGACCCGGTGACGGAATTCATTGCTTATCCCGTGATCAACTCGGACCTCACCCGCAAAGCCTGGTTTACCGAGCCGGACGTGGTGCGCACCATGCTGTCCGAATATGGCAAGGTGGTCCTGTCAACGATGCGTGACTGGATCGGCATCGAGCGCGGAACAGGCCTTCGCACCGAAGACGCACCCAAAACCGCGGGCAGCCCGAAACCCTGAAAAGCCGCTGCACCCGGCCGTCGGCACAATGCGCTTTTTTCCAGAACCGATCTCGTGTAGGCAACGTGCGTCCAGAAGGAAGTCGTCTTTATGCTGCTTTTGCGTTCGGTTCTTTTCAACACCGCCTTTTACGTAAACATCATCGTAAGAATGATCGTGCTGAGCCCGATCTACTTCCTGTTGCCGCGCAAGGCCGCCTATCGTATTCCTAAAGCCTGGGCCCGGTCCAACAACTGGCTGATGGCGAAGATCGTCGGCGCGACCTTCGAAATCGAGGGCATGGAAAACATTCCCGAAGGGGGCTGCATCTTTGCCCCGAAGCACCAGTCGGCCTGGGACACGTTTGCGCTGCTGCCCTACCAGCGCGACCCGGTCTATATCCTCAAGCGGGAGCTGATGTGGATCCCGCTGTTTGGCTGGTACGTGGCGAAACAGAAGATGATCCCGGTCAATCGCGGCGCCCGCGGCAAGGTCATGGTAGATGTCATGGTCCGCACCAAGGAAGAGATGGAGGCCGGCCGCCAGCTGATTATCTATCCGGAAGGAACGCGGCGCGCACCGGGCGCGGAGCCGCAATACCGCTACGGCATTGCCCGCATCTATCGCGACATCCAGGTTCCGGTCGTACCGGTGATCGCCCATTGGGGCCTCTTCTGGGGCCGCCGCAAGCTCGTGAAATATCCGGGCCGTTTCAAGGTACGCATCCTGCCGCCAATCACGCCCGGCATGGATCCCGATGCCTTCTATGCAAAGCTTATCGAAACGATGGAGCGGGAAAGCGACAAGCTGCTGATCGAGACCGTCGAGGCCAACCCGCATCTGCCGCTGCCGCCGACAGCGGCGAAGCGGCTTGCCGAACTGAGGTCTCAAACGGCCGCTTGAAGCCCGGCCGCAATGGAGGCGCCGACACCTTCAAGCCAAAGGTCCCGGATGCCCATCTGCTTGAGATGGTCGAGCGTGTTGAAGACATAAGCATCGTTTGGACCCGACTGGCCGACGGAATGCCGGACGATTTTAGCAGCATGATCGATGCTGAGCGCGCCGGCATACTGGACATGCTCGCGATCCACGATATAGCCGACGGCTTTCACCTGCCGCTGGTCTGAAAGCGAAATCGGCAGGATCCTTTCCTTGTAGACATTGGTGACGAGCTCACGCCGGCGAAGATAATCCAGCACATCGGCGCGATCGTTGTCGTTGACCCGAAAAGCCACGCCCCGGCATGAACCGCCGCGATCAAGACCGAGCACGAGACCAGGTTTTTCGGGTGTGCCGCGATGCACATGGGACCAGACGCAAAGGGAACGACGAAAGCCGAAAGCGCGTGCATCGGCTCGCTCCTCGAACGCAAAACCCGGATTCCACATGAGAGAACCGTAGCCAAACACCCAAAATTCGTCCATATCCCGCGCCACACCAAATCAACCGAAGCGTTCTGCACCAAATTTCCAGCACCATTGGAGAACATCATGGCAGCGTCAAGCCGATCCGGCGTCAGCGGAAAATTGTGGCTACTCGCCTGCAGTGTGGTGGTGGCGATCGCCCTCTACACCGCCGGCTGGTTCTATGCCGCCTCGGTGCTCAAGGAGCAGACCCTGGCCCTCCTCGGCAGCCAGCGCAACAAGGGTATTGCCGCCGAATGCAGTGAAGCCGACTACCGGGGCTATCCTTTCCGAATCGGACTGTTCTGCTCCAAGGTTTCGGTCGACGATCAGGTGAACGGGATTTCGGCCAATTTCGGCGCGCTGCGCTCCGCCGCCCAGGTCTACAATCCCGGGCATATCGTCTGGGAGCTCGATTCGCCCGTCGAAATTCGCACCGGCCATGGCCTTTCGGTGTCAACAAACTGGGAAAACTTCCAATCGAGTCTCGTAACCAAACTTCGGGGCGTGGAACGCGCCTCGACGGTGATCGAGAACTCCAGGACCAGCGTCGTCTCTTCCGCGACCGGCCAGGCCGTCGATATCAGTGCGGCGCATACGGAGATCCATCTGCGCCAGAACGGCAGCGATCTCGATGCGGCGATCACCCTGGAAAACACCGACACGACGATCAAGGACATGCCGCAAATCCTGCCGAGCCTGTCTGCGAATGCCGATGTGACGCTGGTCGGCCGCGCCGGCATGATCGACGGCAGCGACGCGAACGGGCTCGTGCTCTACGAGACCGAAGGAGAATTGCGCAGCTTCTCCGCCGATCTCGGTCAAGGACGGGTGATCACGGTTTCCGGCCCGTTTTCATTCGATGGAGACGGATACCTGTCGGGCAAGCTGAAATTCCGGATCGAGCAGGTCGACGGATGGCGCAATAGCCTCACAGAGGCCTTCCCTGACATAGCACCGATGCTCGATACCGCCGCCAACATGCTCTCCGCGCTCGGCGGGGGTCGCAGCGCCTCGCTGGACCTGACCATCAAACGGGGCAAGGTCTTTGCCGGCGGCTTTATCCAGATCGGCGAAATTCCGCCGATCTGAACTGGCTATTTCTTCTGGTCGAGCGCGTGGCGACCGAAATCCGGCGCGTCCACATCCTGACCGGCCTGGACGATGGAACGGCGAATGGCGCGGGTGCGGGTGAAGAGCTCGAACAGCTTGTCACCCTCTCCCCAGCGAATGGCCCGCTGCAGATAGGCAAGGTCCTCCGAAAACCGCGCCAGCATTTCCAGGATCGCGTCCTTGTTGTGCAGGCAGACGTCGCGCCACATGGTGGGATCGGATGCCGCCAGACGCGTAAAATCGCGGAAGCCGGAGGCGGAATATTTGATCACTTCCGATTCGGTGACCGTCTCGAGATCGTCTGCCGTCCCGACGATGTTGTAGGCGATGATATGCGGCAGGTGCGAGACGATCGCCAGCACCTTGTCGTGATGCTGCGCATCCATCTCGTCGATCAGCGAGCCAAGCGCCATCCAAAACGACTTGAGCCGGTCGAGCGCCGCCTGGTCCGTTCCCGGCAATGGCGTAAAGATGCACCAGCGATCACGAAACAGACCGGTAAAACCCGCATCCGGGCCGGATTTTTCCGTTCCGGCGAGCGGATGGCCGGGGATGAAATGCACGTTCTCCGGTATGTGCGGCGCCATCTGTGCAATGACGGAGGCCTTGGTCGAACCCACATCCGTGACGATGGCGCCCGGTTTGAGATTGGCGGCAATCTGCTTTGCAACCTCTTCCGACGCGCCGACCGGCACGGAAACGATCACCAGGTCGGCATCCCGGACCGCTTCCGCCGCAGACGCCGTATAACGGTTGCCAAGCTTCAATTCCTCGGCCCGCCGCAACGTCTCGCCGCTTCGGCTTGATATGACCACCTCGCCTGCCAGGCCCAGTTCCCGGACATCACGTGCGATCGACGATCCAATGAGGCCGATGCCGATCAGGGCGATCCGGTCGAAATGCACAGTCATGCGCTCTTGCCTTGCCCTTGGCCCATGAATTCGCCAAGCGTTTCGATAACGCCGCGATTGGCTTCTTCCGAACCGACAGTCATGCGCAGCGCGTTCGGGAAACCATATCCTTTCACCGCGCGGAGAATGTAGCCGCGGCTCGTCAGGAAGGCGTCTGCGTCGGTTGCACGCTTGCCGTCGATATCGGGGAAATGGATCAGCACGAAATTGGCGACGGATGGCGTCACCCTCAGGCCAAGCGCCTCGAAGGCGTGCGTGAGCTTGTCGAGCCACAACTGATTGTGTTCGACGGCCTGTTCTACGAAGGCCTGGTCGCGGATCGCGGCCGCACCGGCGGCAATCGCCGGCGCATTCATGTTGAACGGGCCGCGAACGCGGTTCAGCGCGTCGAGAATGCCGGCAGGACCGTACATCCAGCCGATACGGAGCGCGGCAAGGCCATAGACCTTCGAAAAAGTGCGGGTCATCACGACGTTGCGGTTGGACGAAACCAGTTCCAGGCCCGCTTCGTAATCGTTTTTCCGCACATATTCGGCATAGGCTGCGTCGAGCACGAGGATGACGTGCTTTGGCAGACCGGCATGCAGGCGCCGGATATCGGCGACGGGAACATAGGTCCCGGTTGGATTGCCAGGATTGGCAATGAAGACCATCTTCGTCTTCGGCGTCACCGCCGCAAGGATGGCATCGACATCGACAGTGCCTTCCTTTTCCTTGACGGTCACAGGAGTGGCACCGGCGCCCATGATCTGGATCTTGTAGACCAGGAAACCGTGCTCGGTGATGATCGCCTCATCGCCCGCGGCGAGATAGACGTGGCAGAGCAGGCCGAGCAATTCGTCCGAACCATTGCCGCACATGATGTTGGCGACATTCAAGCCATGCACCGAGGCAATCGCCTCGCGCAGCGCCAGTGCCTGACCATCAGGATAAAGCTCGAGATGGCTTGCGGCCTGCTTGAACGCCTCGATCGCCTTCGGGCTCGGCCCGAGAGGAGTCTCGTTGGAGGACAGCTTGAAGACCCGCGCCACGCCCGGAGCATGTTCCTTGCCGGGCACATAGGCGGCGATATCCAGAATGCCTGGACGAGGAACGGGCTCATTGGTGACGATGTTCATCGGATCGACCTCTTCGGAATGCCTTACGCGGCGGGTGATCCAGTGGCATTAAAGCCGAAAACGGCCTTTGTCGAGAGAGGCCGGTTTCTGCCACCCATTCGATTTCTTGATGCCCGGTTGTCGGAAATGCCCGCCGGCCATACGTCTTCCACAAAGACCAAAACCTCAAGGAGCAAAAACATGAGCGTTGGAGATCATGACGATATCAGAGTGCTGTTGGACGATTGGGCCCAGGCCCTGCGTGACAAGGATGCCGATGCGATCATCGCCTGCGAATCCCCCAACATCCGCGCATTCTCGCTTGCTGCGCCTCTGGAAACGATCGGGAACGACAGAGCCGGTTTGCAGGCATGGTTGGACACCTGGGAAGGTGGACTGGAGTTTGAGATCCGGAATACCGATCTGCGCGTCGGAGGCGACATTGCATGGTGCAGCGCGCTTGCGCGCCTCGCCGGCAGGAAGATCGGCACGGGAGAAAGCGGCCTCTGGTTTCGCCTGACCGTGGCCTTCGCGCGCGAGGACGGCCGCTGGAAGATTGCTCATACGCACGAGTCCGTACCCTTCGCGATGGAGGGGCAACCGCTTGCGCTTTTGGACCTTAAGCCGTGAAGCCCAAGGCACGCCTTAACACGTTCTGGTCGTCGGTACGCCCTGCGGCGCCAGCACCGGAACGAAAACACGGCGGGAGGCGCGCGCTGCGACCGGCAGTCCCTGATAGAGACGTTTCTGAGCCTCCAGCACGATGACCCCGGAGAAGACCGGCCAGAAGCGCCGGCCCAGGCGCTCAAACACGTGACGAAGCCTCAGCACGGTCGCGATCTTGGACGGCGGAAAGAACAGTGCCTCGGCGCTCGCTCCCGGCGTAAAATTCGCCTCGCGCAGCAGCGAGGTAAGCTGCCCCCTCGAATAGGGCCTGCCCGATCCGAACGGGGTGTGCTCCATGCGCGCCCAGACGCCGCGCCGGTTTGGGACGACGATGACGAGCCGCCCCCCCGGCGCCAACACCCGCCAGACTTCCTTCAGCGTCTCCCGCGGATTTTCCGCAAACTCCAGCGAATGCACCATAAGAACGCGGTCGATCGATGAATCGGGCAAAGGCAGTTCTTCGTCAAAGACCAGCGCCGTCGAGGACAGTTCTCCGACCGGCCAGTTCACCGCGCCCTGCCCCGCCGGCATGAAAGCGAAAGTCCGCTCCGTATCGGCGCGGAAGCGATCGAGATAGGGAACCGCGTAACCGAGGCCGACCAGCCGCTCCTCCGGGAGACGCGCCCAAAGCGAAGCGAGCGCCATCACGATCGACTGTTCGGCGAAGCGACCGAGGGGCGAGTGATAGAATTCACGGAGATCGACGATGTCGACGGACAAAATGCTGGCCTATGACGGTTGGACTTCGGTTGCGCAGTCTCTACATTGTTCCGCAAAGAGATTTGAGCAATAGGGGCAATGTATGAAACCACTGGAACTCGAAGTTTTTTCATGCCGAAGCGATAATTACGGCGTTCTGGTTCACGATCCGGAAAGCGGTCTCACGGCTTCGATCGACGCGCCCGAGGAAAAACCCATTCTCGACGCCGCCGCCCGCCGCGGCTGGAAAATCACCCACATCTTCACGACCCATCACCACACCGACCATGTGGAAGCGAATCTGGCGTTGAAAGAAAGATTTGGGCTTGAGATCATCGGCCCTTTCAACGAGGCGGTCGCAATCCCGGGCCTCGACAAGACGATGGCGGACGGCGACGAATTTCTCTTCGGCGAGCATCTGGTGCGTGTCTTTGAAACACCGGGACATACGGCCGGCCACATCTGCTATCATTTTCCCGACGACAAGATCCTCTTTGCGGCCGACACGCTCTTTGCGCTCGGCTGCGGCAGGCTGTTGGAACGCCCCGCTGCCGATATGTGGCATTCGCTTCAGAAGCTTGCCGTCCTGCCCGACGAGACTGCCATCTACTTCGGCCATGAATATACGCTCACCAACGCCAAGTTCGCCTTGACCATCGATCCCGACAACCCACGCCTGCGCACCCGGGCCAGGGAGATCGAAGAACTGAGGGCCGCCGGCAAATTCACGATCCCGACAATGATGGGCCTGGAGAAGGAAACCAATCCCTTCCTGCGGGCTGCCGATCCGGCCATCCGCAGAAACCTGCTGATGGAAGGAAAGAGCAACGAGGAGGTCTTTGCCGAAATCCGCAAGCGGAAGGATAATTTCTAGGTGGGTGCCGCGGAGATCATCGAAGCGCTCGGCATGCGGGAGCATCCGGAGGGCGGCTGGTATGTGGAGACCTTCCGCGATTCAGACGGCGGTGCTCGCGGCCATTCGACGGCGATCTACTATCTGCTGCAGGCGGGCGAACGGTCCCATTGGCACCGGGTGCGGGATGCCGCCGAGATCTGGCACTTTTATGCTGGAGATCCGCTGCTGCTGCGGATTTCAGATGGAACGAGCATACGGTCGGTAACGCTGGGCATCGATCTGGGCAAAGGCGAACGGCCGCAGGCAGTCGTGCCGGCGGATGCGTGGCAGGCGGCCGAGCCGCTCGGCAGCTTTACGCTCGTCGGCTGCACCGTCGCGCCCGGCTTCGAATTTTCGAGCTTCGAGATGGCCGAACCCGGCTGGGAGCCGGGCTGATATGAGGCCTTGGTTCAGAAAATGGGCAACCCGGTAAAGGCCAGAGTGTAAACCAATTGGGCTGTGTAATAGGTGGCCCAGATAAAGCCTTTCAGCCTCTTCGTGACCGGATCGTGCGGCTTCAGCAGGAACCTCTGAATTGCAAGCCCTGCGTCCGACAGGACGAAAAGCGCTGCTCCAACAGAGGGAAGGACTGGCTTCAGCGAAAGCGCGGAGAGCGCCATCGCGACAATCGCCGCGGCGTAGACCATGACAGGTACTGCGAGAGGCCCGGCAGGCCGCCAAAGCAGGAGAAGCATCATGGCCGCGAGAACAACGAAGAACCAGGCCGCTGCGTAACGCCAAGCGCTATCGGTGATCAGCGAAGGTTCGATCGAGGGCCAGAAGAGCACGACTAAGGCGAGATGCGAGACAAGGAAGGCAGCCAGGCCGGCAAGGAAAGGCGATCGCCCGTCATAGGCGAGGCAGGCGTCGCCGAGGGCCGCCAGAGCAAGTGCGGCCACGAGAAGCAGCGGCCCGCCGGCTGACAAGGCATAAACCGCCAGCAGTGCGACCGGAAACATCTTCAGTACAGCGCGAAACTGGCCAGCCGGCTTCTCCAGCCAACGGAAATAGAAAAGTGCGGACGCCACGGACGCGGCTAGCACCCCAGATAAAAAGATGAACATTTCTCCCCCCAACGCCCCCGGACTTCCGGGGACGCCTATTCAGCAATAGCTTCTCCAACCGGCTTCGGCCGCAGCATATCGCGCGCCGCCAGCACCGCTCCGCCCGTGATCAGCAGGCAGGCAACCACGATGCGCCAGTCGGGTTCCGCAAACCCGGACGCGACGAGGATCAGCGTCGACAGAAGCGGCGCCGCATAACTCGCCGCTCCGATGATCTGGATGTCGCCGTTCTTGACACCGTAATCCCAAGCATAGAAAGCCGCGCCAACCGGCAGAAGCCCAAGGCCGACGACCGCCGCCCACTCGCCGGTACTGGCGGGCCAGACCGTCGTCTCGATTGCCAGATGGCAGATCAGCGACAGCGCGGACGTCGCGAGGCAGAAGCCGGTCACCACATCCGTCGATACCCGATCGAACCGCCGCGTCAACAGCGAGTAACCGGACCAGGTAAAGGCGCAGAGGAACGCAGCGCCATAACCGAGGGTATAGGCCCCATCGAAGGAGAGGCCATTGCGGGAAACGATGGTGATCGTACCGAGAAGCCCGGAAATTGCGCCGACCAGATGATACCAGCGCAATTTCTCGCCCGGCAGCAAAGCCGAGCCGACGACGATGAAAAGCGGCCAGAGGTAGGCGATCAGACCAGCCTCGACGGCGGGAGCATTCCTGAGTGCGGTAAAGTAGAGAAAGTGATAGCCGAAGAGGCCGCCGATCCCTGTAATCCAGACCTTCGGCGATTGCCTGAGCAGCCGGATACGCTGCGGGCGAAAGATGAAGAGGACGATGCCGGGCAGGCTGCCGATGGCGAAGGTGACGGCAGAAAGCTGGAAAGGCGGCATCTTGCCGGATGCAGCCGTCATCAGGGCAAGAAGCGACCACATCAGGATCGCCGCGAAGCCGATCAGTGTTCCCCGGATTTTCACTCCTGCCCCCTCGACGCCGCCGGGCGTCACCTCAGCCGCCGTATTTCACAGCGGTCACGTAGACTTGCCCCATCCTCGTCGGGATGCGGGCATAGACGGGAGCATATACATTTGCGGACTGTGCCTTGGCAAACCAGATTTCCATCGGCGTCTTCTTCAGATATTCGATATCGCTGCGGCCGCGCCGGAAACCGGATTTGGGCACATAACGGATCGAACAGACGATTGCCTCACCGTCGAACCCTTTGGTCGAAAATGGTTTGGTGCCCTTCGGCGTCAAAACGAGATCCATGCGCGACTCGCCGTCATAGATCGGCAGTCGGCTCGGGCAGACCGTGGCACTGGCCGGAAAGATGAGACCGCTCAGTGGATCGAGCACGGATCTAAGATCGTTATCCGTCACCGGGATCCAGTTTTTCGGGTTGCGTTTCGGCTCCGGCTTGACCGTAGTTTCGGTTACGTCGCCATTGCGATATTCCACGTCATAGACGCGGGTGCGCTTGCCGGCGCTGTAGACCAGATTGTAACGGTCCGCCTGCAGCTTGTCGTCCAGCATGCGTCCGTTCACGCTGGTCTCGGCGGAAATTCGGCTGATGATATCGACGATTCCCGCCGACTTGAAAGTGCCAGTGATCCGGTAGGCGCTCTCATCGAATTCGCTGGCAAAGGAAGCCCTGGCAATCGGCAGAATGCCGAGCTTGATGTCGTATTCGCTGACATGCCGGATCTCGGCCGAGCCGAGCGAGGCGGTTCCAAAGCCGAAAATGAGTATGGATGCACTGAAACGGCCTAGAAGGATCATGATTTGCCCTGAACGACGGGGACGCCGAAAGCGCCGTCCCGCGAACATATAGACTGGCCATAATGGCAAGAAAATAGCCGCCTTATGCGAGCGCCTATGGAATCTCTTGCGCACGGGGCAAGGTTTTGGCTTGACTGGACGGGGCTCACTGACTATAGAACCGCAACTTTCCAATCAGGACCAGTTGGATCGGCGCGCCGGGCATTGTCCGGAAGTACCATCCGATTGCAGAAGAACAAAGGTGTATCCATGTCTCGTGTGTGCGAACTGACCGGCAAGGGCGTTCAGACCGGCAACAACGTAAGCCACGCCAACAACAAGACCCGCCGCCGGTTCCTGCCGAACCTTTGCCAGGTCACGTTGATCTCCGACGCTCTCGGCCAGCGCTTCCGCCTGCGTGTTTCTGCGCATGCCCTGCGTTCGGTCGAACATCGCGGCGGCCTTGACGCCTTCCTGCTCAAGTCCGACGAAACCGAACTGTCGATGCGCGCTCGTCTGCTGCGCCGGCAGATCGCCAAGAAGACTGCCGAAGCCGCTTAATAGCTTCGCCATTTCATCATCCGGCTTGAGGAAGGCTTGAACGGCTAGCACCGTACAAGCCTTTTCTCTTGCCTTCATATCCCTCCAACTGGTGGCATCACCCAGGATAAAAAAAATGCTGAGCTCCCGCTACACCTTTATCTATGCCCTGCTTATGGCGGCCGTTGTCGTCGCCTCCAATTTCCTCGTCCAGTTCCCTGTCATGGGGACGCTGTGGGGCATCGCACTTGGCGATCTCCTCACCTGGGGCGCCTTCATCTATCCCGTCGCATTCCTTGTGACCGATCTGGCCAACCGGCAATTCGGTGCGGGCGTTGCCCGCCGTGTGGTTCTCGTGGGCTTCGTCGTCGGCGTGACGCTTTCCTTTGTCGCGGCCCCTTCGCGGATCGCCGTCGCATCGGGCACCGCCTTTCTGATTGGCCAACTTCTTGACATCTCGGTCTTCAACCAACTCCGCCGGCAGACCTGGTGGCGTGCGCCGCTGGCCGGCTCCCTCCTCGGCTCCGCACTCGATACCCTGCTTTTCTTCTCGCTGGCCTTCGCTCCGATCTTCGCCTTCATCGGCCCGAACGAGGATTTTGCAATCTCCTCGGCTCCGATCCTCGGCGTCTTCGCAGCCGAAGCTCCGCGGTGGATTTCCTGGGCGCTCGGCGATCTCGTCGTCAAGATCCTGGTCGGAGTGGTGCTGCTGCTCCCCTATGGCGCGTTGATGAACGTGCTGAAGCCGATGCCGCAGGTCGCAGCCGCTCGCTAAGCGCAGAGATTCCGGCTGATCTCACTGGTCCAGCCGGAATTCCAGCATCACGTTGCGCTGCAGGATGTTGCCGTTGTCGTCGGACACGAGGATAAGGTGCGGCTTGCCCTCCGCCCCCAGGATCACGTCGAGCCCTTCCATGTTGTCGATCGCATAGCCCATATCGGCCTCGATGAGCACCTCGCCGTCGACTACGGCGCCCGGACGAATGGTTTCTGCCTTGATCCGCCGGATGCGCATGCCGAGACCGCCGAGGTAACTGAAGCGGCGCTCGAGCAGCAGGAAATCGCCGTCGGGAAGGAAGGCGCCGTCGGTCGCGTCGTAGGGGTCGTGACGGACGACCTTGAAGACGCCCTTCAGCGGCCCTTCCAGGATTGCTGCGAAAAGGTTGCCCTCGTCATCGAGGCTGTGCTCCGTCACGACGATCAGCGAGCCCTTGAGAGCGCCGGCCTCCGGCGATGCCGCCACGGTTTCCATGCCGGCATTCATCCGGAATTCGCGGCGCGGGATGAGATTGTCGAGCGTCGTCCGCGGCCCGGATTGTTCGAAGCCGGGATCCGGGTAGACATCGATGCGATGCAGCTGTTCGAAACCGACGACCGCCTGCCCTTTCCGAAGGGCTAGCCCCTCGGCATCCGAATTGTATTTGGAGCCGGCACGATCGCCGCGGATGAGGATCGGGTTGATCGAAAGCTCCACCAGCCCGGAAAGTCGGCCTGCTGCATCGCGCTCGATCCGGCCGCTCAGCCATTCCCCCGTGTCGAGGACGGACACGAAGCTGCTTCCATCCGGGCGAAACCGGATGGCCGACAAGGATTGCAGCCGCCCATCCGACGACGAGAACTGAATGCCCCCGAGGAACTCCAAAGCACCGAACCGGGTCTCCTTCGACCCCGCCTTGAACTGGGTGATCGCCCGAGCGGTAATCGACACGGTTTGGGTTGCCGGCGCAACCGGCGACGCCAGAACGCCAAAAATGCCGAGGCAAAGGGTGAAGCGCGCAAGCTTCAAAGGATACCTCAGCTTGCCCGACGCATACGGCCAGCGGGCTTGCCACCCTTTTCCGCAAACAGTTCGGCAAGCTGCTCGGTCATCGCGCCGGCAAGTTCGTCGGCATCGACGATCGTCACAGCCTTTCGATAATACCGGGTAACGTCGTGGCCGATGCCGATCGCCAGCAGTTCAACAGGCGAACGGGTCTCGATCTGCTCAATGACGGCCCGCAAGTGCCGTTCGAGATAATTGCCCGGATTGACCGACAGCGTCGAATCGTCGACCGGCGCGCCGTCGGAGATCATCATCAGGATCTTGCGCTGCTCCGGACGATGGATCAGGCGTTGGTGCGCCCACATCAGTGCTTCGCCGTCGATATTCTCCTTGAGCAGCCCCTCGCGCATCATCAGGCCGAGATTACGGCGGGAGCGGCGCCAGGGGGCATCGGCCGACTTGTAGACGATGTGTCGGAGGTCATTCAAACGCCCGGGCGTGGCGGGTTTTCCGCCTGCCAACCATTTTTCGCGCGACTGACCGCCCTTCCAGGCTTTCGTGGTGAAGCCGAGGATCTCCACCTTGACGCCGCAGCGCTCCAGCGTGCGGGCAAGAATGTCCGCGCAGGTTGCTGCGACAGTGATCGGCCGGCCGCGCATCGATCCCGAATTGTCGATGACGAGCGAGACAACCGTATCGCGGAACTGGGTATCGCGCTCCTTCTTGAAGGAGAGCGGCTGCATCGGATCGATGATCAGGCGCACGAGGCGCGCCGGATCGAGGTAACCTTCTTCGAGGTCGAAATCCCAGGAGCGGTTCTGCTGCGCCATCAGACGGCGCTGCAGGCGGTTTGCCAGCCGGCCAACCGCGCCCTGCAGGTGAGCAAGCTGTTTGTCGAGAAAAGCGCGCAGGCGATCGAGTTCGGCCTCGTCACAAAGCTCCTCGGCCGTGACCTCTTCATCGAATTCCTGGGTGAAGATCCTGTAATCGACCTTCTCGTTGAAATCGTCGAAGGGGCTGTTGGGCCGACGTGTTTCGCCGGGAGTTTCCGAGTGTTCGTCGCTGTCTTCCGACATGTCCTCGTCGGACATTTCGGCGCCGTCCATCTCGCCATCGTCGAGTTCCTCGTCGGCGGCCTCACTCTGCTCGGCGGGAGCGGCATCGGAGCCGGCCTCCTCTTCGATCTCCTCGTTCTCGGTCTCGCCGCTGCGAGGCTGGTCTTCCTCGCTGGGATTCTCCATTTCCTCCGGCTCGGTGTCCTCGTCCGCGAACTCCTCCGCCATCTGCATGGAGGTGAGCATGTGACGCACGAGCTTGGCGAAGGCCTGCTGGTCTTCGATGACACCCCTGAGATTGTCGAGATCGCCGGCGGCCTTGTCCTCTATGAACGGCCGCCAAAGATCGAGCACCTTGCCGGCGCTGGCCGGAGGCTTCACGCCGGTCAGCTTTTCGCGTACCAACATGGCGATAGCCTCACCGACGGGCGCGTCTTCCTGACGCTCGATGCCGGAGAAATTCGCCTTTGCATATTTTTCCGTCTGCATGGCACTCAGATTGGCGGCGACACCCGCCATCCTGATGGCGCCGATCGATTCCACCCGCGCCTGCTCGACCGCATCGAACACCACGCGCGCATCGGCACCCTGAGGCGCCATGCTGGCATGGACATTCGTGTCGTGGCAGGCAAGCCGGAGCGCCATGGAGTCGCCAAGGCCGCGGGTCACCGCAAGCTCGTGCGCCGTAGGCCGCTTGGAGATTTCCGGCAGGCGAATGCGCTCGCCGGCAATGCCCGGCCGCTCGTTGGCGAACGAAACCTCGACCTCGCTGTCGCCGGCGATCGAGCGCACACAGCCGGTAATCGCCCGGCGCAGCGGCTCGGTATCAACCGGACCGCCGGGCTTGGCTTTCGAATTGTCTCCGCGACCTGCCATGACGTTTTTCCGCGCTTACGCTCCAAGAACGATGTTGGCGGCGCTTTCCTTCAATTCCACGCCGAAGGCCCGCTGGTACTGTTCGGCAACCAGCGTGCGTTCCAGTTCGTCGCACTTGTTGAGGAAGGTGATGCGGAAGGCAAAGGCGATATCACCGAAGATCTCGGCGTTTTCAGCCCAGGTGATGACGGTACGCGGGCTCATGACGGTCGAGAGATCGCCGTTTATGAAGGCCGAGCGGGTAAGATCGGCAACGCGCACCATCTTGGAGACGGTCTCGCGGCCTTCGGCGGTCGCCCCGAAGCTCTTCACCTTGGCGGCAACGATATCGACTTCCTTCTCGTGCGGCAGATAGTTCAGCGTGGTCACGATCGACCAGCGGTCCATCTGTGCCTGGTTGATCTGCTGCGTACCGTGATAGAGGCCGGTCGTATCGCCGAGGCCGACCGTGTTGGCGGTCGCGAAGATGCGGAATGCCGGGTGAGGCCGGATGACGCGGCTCTGGTCGAGCAGGGTCAGGCGGCCGGAGGATTCCAGCACGCGCTGGATGACGAACATCACGTCCGGACGGCCAGCGTCGTATTCGTCGAAGACAAGCGCGACATTGTGCTGGTAGGCCCAGGGCAGGATGCCGTCCTTGAATTCCGTCACCTGCTTGCCGTCCTTCAGGACAATCGCGTCCTTGCCGACGAGATCGATACGGCTGACATGGCTGTCGAGGTTGATGCGCACGCAGGGCCAGTTGAGGCGGGCGGCGACCTGCTCGATATGGGTCGACTTACCGGTACCGTGAAAGCCGGATACCATGACGCGTCGGTTATGCGCGAAGCCTGCGAGAATGGCGAGGGTGGTATCGCGGTCGAAAAGATAGTCGGGATCGAGGTCCGGAACGTACGGGTCGCCGTTGCTGTAGGCGGGAACCTTCAAATCGGTATCGATGCCGAAAGCTTCCCGAACCGAAACGGTGGTATCGGGAAGATTGGAAATGTCTAGATCAATCTTACTCATCATCTCTCCAAGGCGCGAGCCGCCGCCCGAGCCGTCGTCCTCACTGCCATAATTTTTACGGCTTAGCAGAAACCCGCCTGCTTCAACAACTGATATGCTTGAATAACGGCGCGAAAACGTTCTTCGGAACCGCGGTCTCCGCCGTTTGCATCCGGGTGATGCTTCTTGACCAGGTCCTTGTAGCGGCTCTTGATCTCGCTGCCCGTGGCATTGGCCGCCAGGCCCATTGTATCGAAAGCCTTCGCCTCGAGAGTCTTGAGCTTGCGCCCCTGCGTCTGGAAGCGCGATCCGCCCCCGGCGCGTGCCTGAGATACGAAGCCAAAGGGATCCTTGAACCGCTGTTGCGCGCCCGGAGCTCCCGAGCGCGCCGTAGTGTGCAGCGGCGCATCCTTGGCAGCCTTGTTGACGCCGACGGTCCAGGTGGGCCGATGGCCGGTGATCGCCTCCTTCTGATAGCGCGCGATCTCCGTGTCCGAGAGGCCGGAGAAATAATTGTAGCCCTTGTTGTATTCCTTGACGTGCTCGAAGCAGAACAGGAAAAACTGCCCTTCGGCGTTGCGGCCGACGGGGGCGCGATGGGCACCGGGTTTGTCGCACCCGTCCCATTGGCAAGTCGGTGCCTGGGGAGGCGTGTCCTCCTCCCTTTTCCGGCGCGTCCGGATACGGTCGAAATATTTGGAGTCGAGTTTCATAAGGCCCTCATTATGGGGTGGCGAACAGGGCGCGGCAAGAATTGACAAAGCGCTTTCTTACTGGTTTGTGGGATGCCCCTCTCGCATCGCAACGGAGCCAACCATGTCCGCCCGAGACCGTATCGAAGCCACGCTTGCCGAACATCTCGAACCGGAACGGCTGTATGTCATCGATGAAAGCCAGCAGCACGCCGGTCATCAGCCACATTTCACGGGAGCGGAGGGAACTCACATGCGAGTCCGCATCGTCTCGGGAAAATTTTCAGGATTGAGCCGGATCGATCGGCATCGGATGGTGAATGCGCTTCTGAAGCCTGAACTTGACGCCGGGCTCCACGCCCTCGCGGTGGAGACAGCCGCACCGGGCGAACCGACCCGCTGGTGACGGGTCTTAGATAGGAGCAGGACAGCACGCCAGCAAGGGATGGCTTGCGGAAAGCCCCTATTCCGCCGGCAGAGTGACGTCTTCCGCCGGCCGTATCCTCAATCTCGTAATCCGGTTCTTCTCCCGCTTCATCACGATGAACCGTTTGCCGTAAAACGTGAACGCCTGCCGCTCTTCCGGGATCAGCTTCGATTCGTGGATGACGAGGCCCGCAATCGTCGTCGCTTCCGTGTCGGGGAGGTTCCAGTCGAGCGCGCGATTCAAGTCGCGGATTGGCACCGAACCATCGACCACGATCGAACCATCCGCCTCCTGGCGCACCCCCTGGATCTCGATGTCGTGCTCGTCGGCGATATCGCCGACAATCTCCTCCAGAATATCCTCCAGGGTGACGATCCCCTGCACCTCGCCATATTCATCGACAACCACCGCAAAATGCATCTTGCGACGCAGAAAAGCATTCAGCTGATCCTTAAGACTCGTGCTGTCAGGCACGAACCATGGCTTCTGCGCAATTTTGACGATTTCGATGCTTTCCGGATGCACATTCTGGTCTGCAAGAGCACGCAGCAGATCCTTGGCATGCACGACGCCAATGATGTTCTCCGTCGAGTTCCGCCAGACAGGCATGCGGGTATAAGGACTTTCGAGCACCGTGCGCACCACGACTTCCGGCGGATCGTCGGCATTGATCGCCCGCATCGCAGTGCGGTGCTTCATGACATCCGAGACCTCCAGTTCTTCGAGTTCGAAGAGGCCGCTCAAACGGTCGCGGTCCTGACGGTCGAAATTGCGGTCGCGGTGCATCGCGTCGAGTGCCGCATGCAGATCGTCATGCGTGGAGAGCGTGAGGGTTTCCTGTGAAAGAGAAACGCCGAACGAACGAAGCAGCCCGCGGATCACCGCGTTGACAGCGCGCGAAAGCAGGCCTCCCTTGGATGTCATTTCGGCCGCTTTTCCTCCAGAAATCCAAGCACCTCGGAAGACGGAACGTCATCCGCAACGAACGACTGGCCGATACCGTGCGTGAGGATGAAAGTAAGCTTGCCGCTCTTGACCTTTTTGTCCTGCGTGATCGCCTCCAGAAGCCTCTCGGTAGGCGGCAGCTCGCCGGGAATGTCGTTCATCGAGATCGGCAATCCGACGGCTTTCAGGTGTGCAGCGACGCGCTGGGCATCGTCCGGGCTCGCAAGATTGAGCCGTGCAGAAAACTGGTGCGCCAGAACCATGCCGATTGCCACGCCTTCGCCATGCACCAGTCGGCTACTGTCATAGTTGGTTGCCGCTTCCAACGCATGCCCGAAGGTGTGGCCAAGGTTGAGAAGGGCGCGCCGGCCGTTCTCGCGCTCGTCTTCCACGACCACGTCTGCTTTGGCCTGGCAGCTCGCGGCGATCGCTTCGATCCGCTCTGCGCCGCCGTCAAAAACATGCTTCCAGTTCTTCTCGAGCCAGACGAAGAAGTCGGGCTTGTCGATCAGCCCGTATTTGGCGACTTCCGCATAACCGGCGCGGAACTCCCGCACCGAAAGCGAATCGAGCGCGGCCGTATCGGCAAGGACAAGGTCGGGCTGGTGGAAGACGCCGAGCAGGTTCTTGCCATGCCGGGTATTGATGCCGGTCTTGCCCCCTACAGACGAATCCACCTGCGCCAGAAGCGTGGTCGGGATCTGCACGAAGCGCACGCCCCGCCGCACGATACCGGCGGCAAATCCGGCGAGATCGCCGATCACGCCGCCGCCGAGCGCGATCACCGCATCGTTTCGTTCGATCCGCGCTGCCAGTACCATGTCGGCGACTGTCGCAAGATGCTCAAGGCTCTTGGTCTTCTCCCCCGCCGGCAATGTCAGCGATACCGCCTCGATGCCGTCCGTCTGCAGGCTGTCCATCAGCGCTTCCAGATAAAGCGGCGCAACGTGTTCGTCTGTGATGATCGCAGCTTTGCGTCCCCTAAGCCGCGACGTGATCTCGCCGCCGGCGCGGCCAATCAAGCCTGGGCCGATCAGGATATCGTAGGCCCGCTCGCCAAGCGGTACGTGCACAACACGCTCCAGAGGACGGTCCGGAGATCGGGACGACATATTCATTGCAACTCACCTTCATTGGGACGCTTGCCGATGGCAACAATGGCGGCAAGCACCGCATTGGCCATCACATCCTTACGGACATTCTCCGACCGGACGGTCAGATCCGCCTCTGCATAGATCGGATATCGCTGGTTCATCAAATTCTCGAGCGTCTGCTTCGGGTTCTCGGTCTTGAGCAACGGTCGATGATCGCGTTTGTTCACCCGCTCCCACAAAACATCGAGATCGGCTTTCAGCCAGACCGAGATGCCGCCCGCCTTGATCTGTCGTCTGGTATTTTCGTTGATGAAGGCGCCGCCGCCGGTGGAGATGACGCGTGGCCCATTCCTCAGGAGGCGCTCGATGACCCGCGTTTCCAATGCGCGAAATTCCACCTCCCCGTAGGCTGCGAAGAGCTCGCTGATCGTCATCCGCGAAACCTTCTCGATCTCCGCATCGGTGTCGATGAACGGAATCGACAGGCTCTGCGCCACCAGCCGGCCGATCACCGATTTCCCGGCGCCCATAAGGCCGACGAAGATCAGATTGCGCGAACCGAGCACGGCACGCGCCTGTTCGCTGAGTGTCGGGCCGGCGGAGGTAGCAGCTTCAGTCATCATCGTAGTCCGTTTGAAAAACGGTATCGACAAATGCTTGGGCAGCGTCAAGCCATTGCCCCCAAAGACGATGGAGGATTGTTTGTTCTTGTGGTTCGGTAAACCTTTATCGATATATTGCGTCGCAACGTCACGGAGTTTTCGATGCCCACCCTTTTCCGCTTCCTGTTCGTGCTGGCTGTGATTGCGGGCATCGTCTATGGAAGCATGGTGGCGCTTGTGACCCTGGTGGATCCGCGCGAGCGTGATGTCACCGTGCGCATCCCTTCGGAGCGGCTGAATCCGGCTCCCCCGCAGAAATAGCGAAAGACAGCGATGGTCGATCTCTCCGCCGCCCACATCGAAGCCTTTCTCGAAATGATGAGCGCCGAGAGGGGGGCTGCCGGCAACACGCTGGCTTCGTATGAACGCGACCTCGAAGACCTCCATTCCTTCCTGGCGGTGATCGGGACTTCTCCGCTGACTGCGGCAAGCAATAACCTCGCAGCCTATCTCACCCACCTCAGCAAACAGGGTTTTGCTGCATCCTCCCAGGCAAGACGGCTCTCCGCCATGCGGCAATTCTACAAGTTCCTTTATGCGGAGGGCTTGCGGGGCGATGATCCGACGGCAATCCTCGACGCGCCCAAAAAAGGCCGGACGTTGCCGAAAACGATGGGCGAGGGCGAGGTAACACGGCTGCTCGAATTTGCGGCCAAGGAGGCAGCCGACCCTGCACCGGATCAGCTTTCCCGCGTCAGAATGCTGGCGCTGCTCGAACTTCTCTATGCCACCGGCATGCGCGTCAGTGAACTGGTATCGCTGCCGGCAAAAGTCCTGGATCAGGAAGGCCGGTTCCTCATCATCAAGGGAAAAGGCAACAAGGAGCGTCTGGTCCCGCTCTCCCGCGCCGCCATCGCCGCCCTCAAGACCTATAGCGGTTTCCGCCAGGCCTCCCTCGCAAAGACCGGCAGCAGCCCCTGGCTTTTCCCTTCCGCCGGCAAGGAAGGCTATCTTCCGCGACAGGTTTTCGCCCGCGATCTCAAGGCGCTCGCCGCGCGGGCGGGACTTAGAGCCGCCGCAATCTCCCCGCATGTGATGCGCCATGCCTTTGCCAGCCATCTTTTGCAGAACGGAGCGGACCTTCGCGTGGTACAGGAGTTGCTTGGACATTCAGACATTTCCACCACGCAAATCTATACGCATGTATTGGAAGAACGGCTGCGCGAACTGGTCGAAACGCATCACCCTCTTGCAAAACAGGCCAAAAACCGGGATTAGAGGCGCCAAACCGAAATTGGGGACCCTCTTGTTCCCGAGATAAACAACCGGAAACCGGATCTCATGCAGACCTATCTCGATTTCGAAAAGCCAATCTCTGACCTCGAAGGAAAAATCCACGAGCTCAAAAAGCTTGCCTCGGAAGACGAGAGCATCGATACGTCCGAAGAGATCGGCAGGCTCGAAAGCCGGGTCAGGGAAGCGACCAGGGAAATCTACGCCAAGCTTGGCGCCTGGGAAAAAACACAGGTCGCGCGCCATCCGCAGCGCCCTCACTTCGTCGACTACGCCGCAAAGCTGTTTACCGATTTCACGCCGCTTGCGGGCGATCGCAATTTCGGCGAGGACGCCGCCATCCAGTCCGGCCTTGCCCGATTCAACGGCATGCCGGTCGCCGTCATCGGCCAGGAAAAAGGCCATGACACCAAGACGCGCCTCAAGCACAATTTCGGCAGCCCTCGCCCGGAAGGTTATCGCAAGGCGATCCGCGTCATGGAAATGGCCGACCGCTTCGGCCTGCCCGTGATCACGCTGGTGGATACTGCCGGCGCTTATCCCGGGGTCGGCGCCGAAGAGCGCGGCCAGGCGGAAGCAATCGCCCGCTCCACCGAGATGTGCCTTGCCGTCAAGGTTCCGATGATTTCCATTGTTATCGGCGAGGGCGGCTCCGGCGGAGCGATCGCCATCGCCACCGGCAACCGCGTCTACATGCTCGAACATTCGATCTATTCGGTCATTTCTCCTGAAGGTGCCGCCTCTATTCTCTGGCGCGATTCGACCCGTGCCCGCGAGGCTGCGACGAACATGAAGATAACCGCCGAAGACTTGAAGGCTCTCGGCATCATCGACGAGATCATCCCAGAACCCGTCGGCGGCGCGCATCGCGAGCCCGACACGGTGATTGCAGCAACCGGCACGGTGATCGCTTCGGCGCTTCAGGACATGAGCAGGCTTTCGGGCGAGGAATTGAGAGCCGCACGCCGGCAAAAGTTCCTCGATATCGGCCGCAACCTCTGATCTGTCGACGTTTCTCGCCGAAACAGCCAAATTTAGCCATATTGCTGATAACAGTGAAACTGGGACGGTTTCTCTAGACAGGCGGATCGAAGCGGTTAAGAAGATGTAAAGCTTACCGCTTTATTGATTGTAGCCAGTACCGAACCCGGTAAACGTTCCAAGTTCATGTGGTCCGTCTCGATGCGCCTGAAACACATCGCTCTCGCCTTTCTCGTCGCGACCGCCCTAACGGGCTGCAATGACACGCTCGATTCCGCAAGTATTGACCTCAAGAGCGTCAAGAACAAGGTCGAACAGCCTCTGCCTTCCCGCATCGTTGCGGAAATGCAGAAGAAGAACATGCCGCGCAATTCGCCGATCATGATCCGCATCTTCAAGGAAGAAGGGGTGCTGGAGGTCTGGAAGGCGAAGGCCGACAATCGCTTCGACGTGATCGCCAGCTATCAGATATGCGCCTGGTCCGGGAAGCTGGGTCCGAAAGTCAAGGAAGGCGACCGTCAGGCGCCTGAAGGTTTCTACAACCTGACGCCGGCGCACCTGAACCCGAACTCGAAATATTATCTCGCCATCAATACCGGATTTCCCAACCGCTATGACCAGGCAAACGGCCGCAGCGGATCGAACCTGATGATCCATGGCGCCTGTTCGTCGTCCGGCTGCTATTCCATGACCGACGAGCAGGTTCTGGAAATCTACGCATTTGCCCGCGATGCGTTCAAGGGCGGCCAGACCACGGTGCAGCTTCAGGCCTTCCCCTTCCGGATGACGGCGGAAAACATGGCACGTCACCGCGACAATCCGAATTACGATTTCTGGAAGATGGTGAAGGCAGGCTACGACCATTTCGAAGTCACCAAACGCCCGCCGGAAGTGGCCGTCTGCGAGAAAAAATATGTGTTCAACCAGCAGCTTGACGGTGACGGCAAGTTCGGCCCGGCTGCCGCGGCCTGCCCGCCGATGTCCACACCGCCGGCGCTTGCAAGCGCTCTGACATCCTACGGCAAGACCTACGAGGTCGCCTACCAGAAAGCCATCGACAAGTTCGAGGGCAAGGTCTGGTATGAGCCGACGGAAGCCGAACGCAAGGCAGTGGTTGCCGCCAAGCGCAAGGGCCGCGAGCTTGCTTATGCGCCGACCGGCACGTCGCTTGAGGCCGGCAAGCTGATGAGCGAAGCAGAATTCAAGGAAATGATGGAAAAGCGGATGGCAGCGGCCCAGCCGAAGCCTGCCAATACCGTGCTTGCGTCCGCCGCTCCTTCGCCGCGCGCTGCGACTGCCGCCGAGCGCATGAAGCAGGATCGCGTACCGGGCGACAACGCACCGGCCTCCACTGCGACCGTCGCTTCTGCTCAGGGCACCACAACCACGGTTCCGATTCCCGCACAGAACCCGCTTGCCTATGCGGCTCCCCCGATCACCGAGGAGAAGAAGAAGCCGTTCTGGAAGTTCTGGAGCAAGGAGTGAGCGTGGCGACCGAAGGCCTCTATGATCTGAGAGGCCTGAAGTGTCCACTGCCCGTGCTGAAGACCCGGCGCCGGCTCAAGGAAATGCACAGCGGCACCGAACTCCTGATCGAGACCACCGACCCGCTTGCCGGGATCGACATCCCGCATTTCTGCAGCCAGGAAGGCCACCAGATCATCCGTTCGGAAAAGACCGAAACCGGTCATCGCTTTCTGATCCGCAAGGGTTGACGCCCTATATGCGCATACCAGGCACGGCGAGCGGGTTGTCTTCCAGCGCCGCACGGTCGGGGCGGTCGATGCGCGGCTGACCGGTGAAGGCGGCGAAGAGATCCGAAACGAACGTTTCCGGCAACCCTTGCGTAATCAGCACCATCCGGGTGCGTCGGTCGGATCCCGCAGGCCATTTCGCCAGACGCTGCGGCGGATGGAAAACGCTCTGCACGCCGTGCAGCACGAGCGGCCGGTCCGGATTGTCGGACAGCGCCACGACGGCTTTCATCCTGAGAAGCTTTTCGCCATGCGCCGAACGCAAAAGATCGGTGAACATCTCGATCGCCATCGGATCGATCGGCTTGTCGTGAATGATTGAGAACGAGCGGATGTCGTCGCCGTGACGGTTTACATCGTGATGATGGTGGTGACCGTGCCCATGATGATGATCGTGTTCATGGTGACCGTGATCATGGTGGTCATGGCCGTGATCGTCGTTCGCCAATTCGTCGCGCAGCCAGCGGTCCACGTCGGCGATCTTGGTGGCCGGATCATAGAGGCCGTTCTCGAGAATGGCCGCCACGCCGGCTCCCTCGCTGTTGCCATCCATCATCGGCGCGCGCGGATTGAGGGCCGCCAGCCGCGCCTTGAGAGCACCGATCTCAGCCGCATCGGCCATGGAAAGCTTTGAAATGACCAACCGGTCTGCCACGGCGGCCTGTTTCACCGCCTCCGGGTGACGGTCGAGCGTCGAAAGCCCATTCACCGCGTCGACTACCGTGATGACGCCGTCGAGCTCGAAGTTCTGCGCAATGACCGGGTTGCCCATAACCGACTGCATGACCGGCGCCGGATCGGCAAGACCGGTCGTCTCGATCACCACCCGGCGGATCAGCTTCAGGCGGCCCGTCTGGATGCCGTCCATCATATAGGCAAGCGTATCGACGAGTTCTCCGCGGACCGTGCAGCAGAGGCAGCCGTTGGAAAGTTCCACCAGCGCATCGCCAGACGCTTCGACGAGAAAGTTGTCTATGCCGACCTCGCCGAATTCATTGATGATGACGGCCGTGCCGCTGGTGCCCGGGTCCTTCAGGATACGGTTGAGAAGCGTCGACTTTCCGGCACCGAGAAAACCGGTGAGGATGGAAACCGGAATTCGGTTGCGGGCAGAAGACATGATCTATTCCAATGCTCAGAAAGTCGGGCGTGGCTGCGGGATCGGCACATTCGCGATCTCGTTTGCGCCCACGGTCGAGGCGACCTGCTCGCTTCCGGGAATAAGCCCCGCGAAGCTGTAGACCGGCGGCCGGGTCATCTCGTGGATATAAGGCGAATGCAGCACCGTTCGACCGGCGTCGTCGCGGTTCTCGCTCCGCACCTTGGCTGCTTTCGGGTTGCAGATCTCGGCGCTGACATCGGTGACTGCCGCCGTATTGCCGTAAGGTGCAAGCGACGACAGCGGCACGCCTTCGGCAGACGAGGCCATGAGCCCCTGCTGCAGGAGGTTGGCCGAATCGTCCGCACGTCCCGCAAGGCTGTCAGCCCCCAGAACGACGGAGATCACCGTACGCCCGTCGCGCGTCGCAGAGGAAACCTGGTTGAAGCCCGAGGCGCAGATGAAGCCGGTCTTCATGCCGTCGGCACCGTCGAACCGCCCGATCAGGGTATTGTAGTTCGGATAGTCCTTCTTGCCGGTGCTGATCCCCTCCAGGGAGAAGTAACCCTGATATTCGGGGAATTCGCGCTTGAGCTGCAACGCCAGCACCGCAAGATCGCGGGCGGTGGTGTATTGCCCTTTGCCCGGCAAGCCGTGAGGATTGATGAACCGTGTCGAGTTCATGCCGAGGCGCGCCGCTTCGCTGTTCATCAGAGCGACGAACTGATCGACTGAACCGCCGACCGTTTCGGCAACAGCGACGGCGATATCATTTGCCGATTTCACGAGCAGGATCTTCAGCGCGCTATCCATGGTCAGCTTGGAGCCGGGCTTGAAATACATCTTGCTCGCCGGCTGATCCGTCGCCTTCTTGCTCATGATAACCGGCGTATCCAGCGCAAGCTTCCCGCTCTTCAGCGCCTTGAAGGTGACATAGGCCGTCATCAGCTTGGTCAGCGATGCCGGATACCATTTGCGGAAGGCGTCCTCGTGGGCGATCACACGGCCGGTCCTGACATCGACCACCATCTTCGGATTGGCCGCGGCACTTCCGGCGGACGCAAGAAGGCCGAAGGCCACCACAGTTGAGATCATCCGGGCGGAAGCCCCGGAGCGGATGCAAGAAATCGGCAAGATCATCCCTCGTTCGAACAGCTTAACGAGTGTGGCGCATATGCGGCCTATGTGGCCAAGCAATGGCAAAGAAGATTGATTGCGTCAATCACGATGGGCACTATCTTCGGGGGAGGACGATTCATATCCGCGTGAGTAACTAGAACAGGGAACATTATGCCAATTTTGAACCGGGCCGCCGAACTTCAGGGCGAAGTCAGCGAGTGGCGGCGATATCTTCACGAAAATCCTGAAATCCTTTACGAAGTCGAAAATACGGCTTCCTTTGTCGCCGCGAAGCTGAAGCAATTCGGCGTTGACGAGATCGTCACGGGAATAGGCCGCACCGGTGTCGTCGGCATCATCCGCGGCAAGGGCCCCGGAGGTCGCACAATCGGGCTGCGCGCCGACATGGATGCGCTTCCCCTTAAGGAATTGACCGACAGGCCGTGGGCTTCGAAGACTGCTGGCAGGATGCATGCCTGCGGCCACGACGGGCACACTTCCATGCTGCTCGGTGCGGCGAAATATCTCGCCGAAACCCGAAACTTCAACGGCACCGTCGCCCTGATCTTCCAGCCAGCCGAAGAAGGCGGTGCCGGCGCGCTGGCGATGATCGAGGACGGCATGATGGAGCGCTTCGGCATCGAGGAAGTCTATGGCATGCACAACATGCCCGGAATCCCGCTCGGCCAGTTCGCCATCCGCAAAGGCGGCATCATGGCAGCACCCGACCGCTTTACCATCACCATCAACGGCCGCGGCGGCCATGCCGCCCAGCCGCACCGGACCGTCGACCCGATCTTCATCGGTTCGCAACTCGTCGGCAGTCTGCAGGCGATTGCCGCACGCAATGCCGATCCAGTCCGTTCGGTCGTCATTTCGGTAACCCGTTTCGATGCCGGCACGACCCATAACATCATTCCCGACCAAGCGACGCTCTGGGGTACGGTGCGAACGCTCAGCGAAGAGACGCGCGATCTCGCCGAGACGAGGATCCGACAGATCGTCGACGGCATCGTCAGTGCCCATGGCGCGGAAGCGGCCATCGAATACGAACGCAGGTGCCCAGTGACCGTCAACCACGACCAGGAAACCGAACATGCGATCCGGGTTGCGACCGATGTGGTGGGTGCTTCCAACATAGACGCGAATGTCGACCCCAGCATGGCCGGCGAAGACTTTGCGTTCATGCTGAAGCGCCGGCCCGGCGCCTTTATCTTCATCGGCAACGGCGATACGGCTGCCCTTCATAACCCGCATTACGACTTCGACGACGAAGCGATCCCCTTCGGCATCTCCTACTGGGTTCGGCTGGTCGAACAGCGGCTTACGGAATGAGTGAGACAAAAGGCTTGGCTTAACGCCTCACCTTTTGTATGGAGTTCCCCAAGTGGTCCCATAGCTCAGCAGGATAGAGCGCAGGATTCCTAATCCTGAGGCCGATGGTTCGAATCCATCTGGGATCACCATTTCAACACGGTCCATGCGATCTCCCCGTTCCCGGCCTTCCGCTCATCGGTCCCCGCCTCGGGCGCAAGGATTTATTAACCTTTTCCGCCCCTATAGATTAGTCTTGATCGAATGCGGCGTTTGAGGCAAATCTTTCACGCCGAAATGATTTGTGAACATACGATGGCGGGGACGCTCATGGCGGCGATTGAATACTCCCTTTTTCGAAGGGCGGTTTTCCTAATCGGAATCGTTTTTCTGGCAGGTTGTACCTCGTCCCAGACCACGTCCGCGATCAAGAGCGAGACCGTCAAGACTTCCGCTCCCATTGGCAATATCCCGAAGAAGAAGCTCTACAATTACACGGCATCGGACCGTGAATGCCTGAAACGCGCCATGTATTTCGAATCGAAACGGTCGAGCCGAGACGGGCTGATGGCGGTCGGTACCGTGGTGATGAACCGCCTGACGTCGGGAGCTTATCCGGACACCATCTGCGGCGTTGTCGGTCAGGAAAGGCAGTTTGCACCCGGCGTGATGACGCGCCCACTCAAGGAACAGGCGGCGGTCGAGCTGGATGAGGCCGCTGACGCCATCCTTCGCGGCGAGCGCAATCCTCAGGTGAAGGAGGCGATGTTCTTTCATCGCGAGGGACTGAGATTTCCCTATGACAACATGCACTACGTCACCGTCGCCGGCGGGAATGCCTTCTACGAGAAACGCGGCGACGACGGCGAGTTGCAGACCCCCGCACCCAAGCCGGCGGATGAATATATCCTGAGCTTCGCGCCTCATCTTTCCACATCGCCGGCACTGATGGCCGTCAATGATGTCCAGCAGGCAAGCCTCGTGGCAGAAGCAGACGATCTGACGCTGCCGCTGCAAGCCCCCGTTCCGCTTCAACGGCCGCAGCTCGCCAGCGTTTCGAGCACCCAGATGGTTATGGCGCCACCCGAAGTATGGTCCCTTCCCGCGACAAGGAAGTGATTCGCAGCTTTTCACGTGGCCGGTCAGAATACCGCAGCGGGGCCTTGCGAAATCCGCTTCGGTCGCGCCAGCCGCACCGTACCGCGACCGATCATGCCGAATAGAATTGCAGCCACCCAGCCGCAGAACAATCCCCCGCCCGCCCAGATCAAGCCTGCCATATCTACCGGTACCGCCGGAACGAAGTCGCGCCAGGCGTTGGCGAAAGTGGTGGAATCCGGCCGTTGCAGCACCACGAACGGCCTCCTCAGCGGCGGCGCAAGCATAAGCTCGTGCTGCTGCTCTGCCAGCACCTCATAACGCGCAAAAGTGCGCCGCATCGCCTCGCCCTGACGCCGGAGAAATGTCTCCGGCGAAGCGGAATAGATATTGAGCGCGGCCTGCCGATCCAGACCGGCATGATTGGCCTGGGCGTCGAACTCGGAAATCAGGATCTTCAGTTCGTCCAGCGCCCCTCCGATCCTTTGCCGGTATTGCTGCGCGAATTCAGGGGCCTGCGAAAAGAAGATGCCGCCGAGGAGCGCCATCGCCATCGTTAACATTCTTCCCAGCATGAACATGACGGACCTCAAACCTCGCTTTCGTCTCAACGAGGCACAGGTTGAAAGGTTGCTCTCCTGCCTGTGGACATCCTCCGTAGCTGGCCGGCGCCGGATTGCATGAAAGGTTAACCGACCATAAAAATCCTGCTGCCGCATGTGGGGTAGCGGCAGATTACTCAAGGGGGCTGTCAATCAATGAAACTGAGTTTTTCCCGCGCGGCTGCGCTGGGTGTGCTGGCCGTTGTCATCGCCGGTTGCACGACGACCGAAGAAGCCAATAAGGCGATCCAGTCAAAATGGATCGGCCAGCCGGTCGATTCCTTCTTTACCTATTACGGCCCGCCGGTCTCTTCCTTTCCTTTGAATGACGGTGGTACGATCTATACCTGGGTCGGCGGTCAGACGACGCGTTATGTCCCAGCTCAATACCAGACACCGCAACCGGCCAACCAGGACGCCAACCGGGTCACCCGCACGACGACCGAGACGCACAAGAAGGCTGACGGAAACACCGTCACGACCACCAAAAGCTCGTCTTTCGGCATTTCGGGTCAGCCGGTAGCGCCGCAGTTGGTTTCCCCGGCCCGCACGGAAGAACTCTTCTGCGAACTTCAGATCACCACCGGGCCGGACAAATCGATCCGCATGCTGCGCGCGACGAATGATACGGATGGCGAAGGCTTCAGCCTCTCGCGCTGCGCCGAGGTCATGGGCGTCAAGAAGTAGGCCACATCAGCGCGGCCGGACGTGTTCCATCCGGAAGCCGAGCCCGATCAGACGGCCGGCGAGATGGGCAAGTGCGGGCCAACGCGCGATGCTGCGGATGAAGGCGGGCGGGCCTTGGCGTTTCTGCTCGTCCGCCTGATCGCTGCGCCGGCTGCTGCGCATCATCAGTTGCAGTTTTTGCGTCGCCCTGGTGGGGAAGCTGCGGCGCTTCTCGACCGCCGCCAGATCTCCATCGGATAGACGGCTGTTGCGAAGGGGCTCGGATAGGATATTGGCGGCAGCGACCGCGTCCTGAATGGCCAGGTTGACGCCGACGCCGCCGATCGGCGACATGGCGTGGGCTGCATCGCCGATGCAGAGAAGGCCGGGACGCCACCACTGCTTCAGCCGATCGATCCGCACCGTCAGCAGGCTTGTGTCGTCGAAACTGCCGATTTCCTGCATGCGATCGGCCGGCAGCGGCGACACGTCGATCACCATCTGGCGGAAGGCCTCGAGACCTCTCTCGCGGATTTCCGCAAAAGCTCCGCGGCGGATGACATATCCGCACTGCCAATAATCGCCACGGTCGATCAGCACAAAACCCTGGCGCGGGCCGGCATGCCCCATTACCTGGTTCGGATCACCCGGCTGCTTGGAGAGTTTCATCCAGACGACTTCGCTCGGTATACCGAAACTCTCGACGGCAAGCCCGGCCTTTTCCCGCACCACGGAATTGCGGCCGTCCGCGCCGACGACCAGATGCGAATGAATATTGAACTTTCCTTCCGGCGTCTCGACTTCCAGGCCGACGACTTTGCCCCGCTCTTCCAGAATACCCGCCACCTTCGCCTGCATGATCAGTCGGAAGTTCGGGAAGTGCTGCGCCTGGGCAGCCATGAAATTCAGGAAATCCCATTGCGGCATGAAGGCGATGAAGCGGTTCCTGACCGGCAGGCGGGAGAAATCGGCAATGATGACCGTGCGGCCGCCCATTTCCGCGGAAAGTTTCGGCGCCCGCGTATGCGGCAGCTTCAGAAACTCTTCGATAATACCGAGCTCGTGCATGACCTCCAGCGTCGAGGGATGAATGGTGTCGCCCCGGAAGTCGCGAAGGAAATCGCCGTGCTTTTCGACGACCGCGACATCCACGCCCGCTCGTGCCAGCAAGAAACCCAGCATCAGCCCCGCCGGCCCTGCCCCTGCAATGACGCATGTCGTCTGGATGTCTCGCATCTGATTCATCGCCCTGTTTCACCCGAAAGTATGGAAAGCATCAAGCTGCACGTGGTCGCGGCCGGGCCTGAAATCAAGCCTGCTCTTGTGAGCCGCGACTTTCGCTTGTAGACCAGCGGCAGTTTAGTAAAACAGGAAAGATCATGGCCGAAACCGGCAAACGTCGCATCAGCATCCTCGGCTCGACAGGTTCGATCGGCGTCAACACGCTCGACGTGGTAGATCAGCTTGGCGGGCTCGACGCTTTTGAGGTCGTGGCAATCACCGGCAACGCCAATATCCCGCTTCTGGCCGCGCAGGCAAAAAGCTGCGGCGCCAAGTTTGCCGTGACCGCCGACGAAACGCATTATGCCGCATTGAAAGATGCGCTCTCCGGCACCGGCATCGAGATTGCGGCCGGCCGTGAGGCGTTGATCGAGGCAGGCGCGCGTCAATCCGACTGGGTCATGGCCGCGATCGTCGGCACCGCCGGCCTTGCTCCGACGCTGGCAGCTGCAAAACGGGGAGCCGATATCGCTCTCGCCAACAAGGAATGCCTCGTCTCGGCCGGCGAACTCTTCGTCGGAGCGGTTGCCGAAGGTGGCGGCCGGCTGATCCCGGTGGACAGCGAGCACAGTGCCATTTTTCAATCGCTGGAGGATGACCAGCATCACGCTGTCGAGCGCATCGTGCTGACGGCGTCCGGTGGCCCGTTCCGCACCTGGACGCGCGAACAGATGGCCGGCGTGACGGCCGAAGTTGCCCGTGCGCATCCCAATTGGTCGATGGGCCTGAAAATCTCGATCGGCAGCGCCTCGATGTTCAACAAGGCGCTCGAAATGATCGAGGCGAAACATCTGTTTAACCTTCGCCCCGACCAGATCGAAGTGATCGTTCATCCGCAGTCGGTGATCCATTCGATGGTGGGCTACACCGACGGATCCGTGCTGGCGCAGCTCGGCTGCCCCGACATGCGCACTGCCATCGGCTATGCGCTTACCTATCCAGATCGACCGAAACTCGATGTCGAGCGGCTGGATTTCGCTAAGCTGGCGAGGCTGGATTTCGAGGCTCCCGATGAGGTGAGGTTCCCGGCCTTGAGGCTCGCGCGGACGGCGTTGCAGCGTGGCGGGGTCCAGGGAGCGGTGCTGAACGCGGCGGAGGAAATCGCCTTCCATGCCTTCTGCGCAGGACGTATCGGCTTCCTGAGCATGGCGGATGTGGCCGAAAAGGTGATGGAGGTAATGCAGGGCCACGGAGCGGCACGCAGCATGGACGAGGTCTTCGCAGCCGATGACGAGGCAAGGCGCCGCGCTAGCGAAATCATCGCCGGAATGGAAATGGCCGCATAAGCGGCCATTCGTTTATCCAGACTTCAGATCGGTCAGGCGACGTGACGGGCGAGCGCGCAACGCGACCAGAGCTGGTGCAGCGAACCCACCAGATGCTCGATATCGGCATCCGAATGCAGCGGCGTCGGGGTGATGCGCAGGCGCTCGGTCTTGCGCGGCACCGTCGGATAGTTGATCGGCTGGACATAGATGTCGCAGGTGTCGAGCAGGATATCCGAGATCCATTTGCACTTTGCAGCATCGCCGACCATGACCGGCACGATGTGGCTCGGATTGTGCATATGCGGAATACCGCGCTGGTCGAGCAGCGTGCGCAGCTTGCGGACCCGATCCTGGTGGCGAACCCGCTCGAACGGGCTTGCCTTGAGATGCCGGATGGAGGCCAGCGCCCCGGCTGCCAGCGTCGGCGGAAGGGCGGTGGTGAAGATGAAGCCGGAGGCAAAGGACCGAATGAAGTCGCAGAGCGCGGCCGATGCGGCGATGTAACCGCCCATCACGCCGAACGCCTTGCCGAGCGTGCCTTCGATGACCGTCAGGCGATCCATCAGACCTTCGCGCTCGGCGATGCCGCCGCCGCGCGGGCCGTACATGCCGACGGCATGAACCTCATCGAGATAGGTCATCGCGCCGTATTTGTCGGCGAGATCACAGATTTCCTTGATGGGAGCGATATCGCCGTCCATCGAGTAGACGGATTCGAAAGCGATCAGCTTCGGCGCATTGGGATCCGCGGCCGCCAGCTTGGCTTCCAGATCGTTGAGATCATTGTGCTTCCAGATGACGCGCTCGCACTTGGCGTGCCGAATCCCCTCGATCATCGATGCGTGGTTCAGCGCATCGGAGAAAATGATAAGCCCCGGGATCTTCTGGCCAAGCGTGCCGAGCGTCGCCCAGTTCGACATATAGCCGGAATTGAAGATCAGGCCGGCTTCCTTGCCGTGCAGGTCTGCAAGCTCCTGCTCGAGAAGAACATGATAGTGGGTCGTACCAGAGATATTCCGGGTGCCTCCCGCACCCGCGCCACAGTGATCGATCGCCTCTTTCATCGCTTCGATCACGGCTGGATGCTGGCCCATGCCGAGATAGTCGTTGGAACACCAGACCGTAACTTCTCTCGGACCATCCGGAGTATGGCGCGTCGCGCGCGGAAAATTACCGCGATGCCGTTCGAGATCGGCGAACACACGATACCGTCCTTCCGTATGAAGGGCGTCCAGTTCGCTCTTGAAAAATGCCTCGAAATCCATGTCTCACTCCAGAACCTGCCTCGGTTTTGATTTCAGCCGCGCTTTTCGTCAACCCCGCCAAGCGCGAATAAAACCGACCTGCGGCAAAAAGGCCCGTTTTTTTGAATTATTCCAAGGAGAACCTAAGCGATATCGAAAGCGTGATAATTGATCCACGTCAAGTAGCGAGGAGAAGAGCGGCTTTGTCTCTTCTCCTCGCTGATTTTCTCGCCTCGATTCGCCTCAGCCGGCTGCAGCAATTGCCCTCTTTGCCATGACTTTCACGAGGTTTGCCCGGTATTCCGAATTCGCATGCAGATCCGACAGCAGGTTGGACGGGTCGACGGAAATGTTTGCCAACGCATCGGCCGACCAGTTGGAGGCAAGAGCCTGCTCGAAGCCCGGATGACGAAATACCCCATCCGAGCCTGCGCCGGTGACCGCCACACGTACACCTGAAGCGGTCTTCGCGACAAAGACGCCGGTCATCGCAAACCGTGAAGCCGGATTGTTGAACTTGGCATAACCTGCCTTTTCCGGCGCGTCGAACGTGACGGCCGTCACCATTTCTCCTTCCTCCAATGCAGTCTCGAAGAGACCGACGAAGAAATCGTCGGCAGAGAGCGATCGGCGGTCGGTGACGATGGTGGCGCCAAGCCCCAGCAGACCGGCCGGATAGTCGGCAGCCGGATCGTTATTGGCAATCGAGCCGCCGATCGTGCCCATATGACGAACATGCGGATCGCCGATATGGCTGGCGAGATCGCAAATTGCGGGGCATAGGGCACGAAGCTCCCGCGAGGCGGCGACATCCGCATGCGGCGTCGCGGCCCCGATCTTCACCCGGCGGCCTTCGATCGAAATTCCTCGAAGCGCCGGAATGTGGCGAAGGTCGATCAGATCGCTTGGCGCGGCAAGCCGCTGCTTCATGGTCGAGATCAGCGTCATACCGCCGGAAAGGTATTTACCTTCCTCATGGGCGGACCGAAGCTGGACGGCATCTTCCACGGAAGAAGCGCGATGATAGCTGGTTGCATACATATCTCTCTTCCTCCTCAGTGAGCCGCGTGCATTGCCTGCCACACCTTCATCGAAGTGGCGGGCATCGTGAGCCTGTTGGTGCCGATCGCATCCGTGATCGCGTTGATAAGGGCCGGCGGTGAACCGATCGCACCGGCCTCGCCGCAACCCTTGATCCCGAGCGGATTGCTGGGACATGGCGTATTCTGGTGCGACAGCTTGAACGACGGCAGATCGTCGGCCCGCGGCATGGCGTAATCCATGAAGCTTGCGGTCAGAAGCTGGCCGTTCTCATCATAATGGACGCCTTCGAGCAGCGCCTGGCCGATCCCCTGCGCCAGTCCGCCATGCACCTGTCCCTCGACAATCAGCGGGTTGATGATATTGCCGAAGTCGTCGGCAGCCACGAACTGGATGATGTCCGTTTCACCCGTTTCCGGATCCACTTCCACTTCCGCAATGTAGCAGCCGGCCGGGAAGGTGAAGTTGGACGGATCGTAAAAGGCCGTTTCTTTCAGCCCCGGCTCCATGCCCGACGGCAGGTTATGGGCGGTATAGGCGGCCAGCGCCACCTGGAACCAGGGGAGTGTCTTGTCGGTGCCGGCGATCTTGAGTTCGCCGTTTTCGATGACGATGTCGCTCTCGTCCGCCTCCATCAGGTGGGCCGCGATCTTCTTCGCCTTGGCCTCGACCTTGTCGAGCGCCTTGACGATGGCCGACATGCCGACTGCACCGGAGCGAGAGCCATAGGTGCCCATGCCCATCTGTACCTTGTCCGTGTCGCCATGGACGATATTGATGCTTTCGATCGGCACTCCGAGACGGCTGGCTACAAGCTGCGCGAAGGTGGTCTCGTGGCCCTGGCCATGGCTATGCGATCCCGTCAGCACCTCGATCGTGCCGACCGCGTTGACACGCACTTCGGCCGATTCCCAGAGGCCGACGCCGGCGCCCAATGAACCCACTGCAGCCGAAGGGGCGATACCGCAAGCTTCAATGTAACAGCTCATGCCGATGCCACGTCTTTTGCCGCGCGCTTGCGCCTCCGATCGCCGGGCTGCAAACCCGTTCCAGTCGGCCGCCTGCATGGCGGCATCAAGCGATGCCTCATAGTTGCCGGCGTCGTAGTTCATGATGACTGGCGTCTGGTAGGGGAAGGACCGGATGAAATTCTTCCGCCGAAGTTCCGCCGGCGACAGCCCAAGCTCACGGGCTGCCGTCTCCATGGTCCGTTCGAGCAGGTAGGTCGCCTCGGGTCGGCCCGCGCCACGATAGGCATCGACAGGCACCGTATTGGTGTAGACGGTGCGCACGTTGGCGTGGATTGCCGGGATCGCGTATTGCCCGGAGAGCAGCGTCGCATAGAGATAGGTCGGCACGGCCGAGGAGAAGAGCGACATATAGGCGCCGAGGTTGGCGATCGTATCGACCTTCAGCGCAGTGATCCGGTGATCTGCATCGAAAGCCATTTTGACCTTGGAGATATGGTCGCGGCCATGGGCATCGGTCAGGAAGGCCTCGGTGCGGTCCGATGTCCATTTTACCGGCACGTTTGTCTTCTTGGACGCCCAGAGACAGACGATCTCTTCGGGGTAGATATAGATCTTGGAGCCAAAGCCGCCGCCGACATCCGGCGCGATGACCCGCAGCTTGTTTTCCGGAGCAACGTTATAAAAGGCGCTCATCACCAGGCGCGCCACATGTGGATTCTGGCTGGTGGTGTAGCAGGTATAGTGATCTTCGGCCGAATCGTAGATGCCGAGTGTCGCACGCGGCTCCATCGGGTTCGGCGAAAGACGGTTGTTGACGATGTCAATCTCGGTCACATGCGCGGCCGCGGCGATCGCCCTGTCTGCCGCATCGGAATCACCGATCTGCCAGTCGTAAATGAGATTGCCGGGAGCTTCGGGGTGGATTTGGGGAGCGCCTGCCTGCATGGCGGCGGCAACATCCGCCACCGCAGGGAGCACTTCATAATCGATAACGACGGCTTCGGCCGCATCCCTTGCCTCCCCGGAAGAGTCCGCCACCACGATCGCTATGGCATCGCCGACATAACGCACCGTGTCGACGGCCAGCGGACGCCACGCGCCCATCTTCATCGGCGACCCGTCCTTCGAATGGATCATCCAGCCGCAGATGAGGTTGCCTATGCCGTCGGCCTGAAGCTGCCTGCCGTCCAGCACATCGATGACGCCGGGCATGGATTTCGCGGCACTGACGTCGATGTTCACGATCTTGGCATGCGCATGCGGGCTGCGGACGAAATAGGCATATTTCATGCCGGGAACGGTCATGTCATCCGTGTAGCGGCCCTTGCCGGTCAGGAAGCGCTTGTCCTCCTTGCGGGTTACGCGTGCTCCGATTCCTTCAACACCCATTTTCATCTCCTCCAGAAATGAATGAATAGCGAATTAGCAATTTATCGCGCGAGGAAGTGTAAGCGGCGGCACCCCTGAGGGAGCCGGAAGCCGCATCACTACTCCAATCCGACGTCGTTATTCCGCAGCTTGTCGACCCGACGCCATTTCAGCATCGGCGGCCAGGATGGCCTTGACGATGTTGTGGTAGCCGGTGCACCGACAGATATTGCCGTCGAGCTCGGCCCGGACCTTCTCCTCAGTCAGGCTGCCGCCATGGCGGTTGATCATGTCGACCGCGGTCATCACCATGCCGGGCGTACAAAAGCCGCATTGCAGTCCGTGATGCTCTTTGAACGCCGCCTGGACGGGATGCAATTCGCTTTGACCGGCGAGACCCTCGATTGTCGTGATCGTGGAGCCTGAGGCCTGCACGGCCAAGATGGAACAGCTTTTGACCGAACGGCCGTCCATATGGATAACGCACGCGCCGCATTGGGTCGTGTCGCATCCCACATGCGTTCCGGTCAAACCAAGCTTTTCGCGGATGAAATGCACGAGCAGCGTGCGATCTTCGCACTCGCCGCTCATCGTGCGGCCATTCACGGTCAGCGTCACTTTCGTCATCGATTTCCTCCTCGTATCCCTCCCGGACACGCAGAACATCATTTGCTCTTTTGCCGCGAGGATCAACTGCTACTTTCCACGGGATCGGCAATTATTTGATCCTCGATTCCGGTAAGGGAACCCGGGTAAGCACCCGCGAAGCAAGGAAAAAATCGGGAACCTCGACAAGCCCCGGTATGGACTCCTGCGCGCTCCGCTTTATTGTTCCCGCCGATGGCTGCCGGGCGACTGACCGAGGCAAATGCCCAATCGTGTCGACAGCCGGGTCACAAGAAAACAAGGAGGAAGTTATGAAGAAGGCCATGGTGCTTTTGATGGTGGGTGTATCCCTCGCGAGCTGCACTGCCACCGAACAGGGGGCCGGCATCGGCGCCGCATCCGGCGCCGTAATCGGTGGGCTTGCAACCGGCAACGTACGTGGCGCCGCTGTCGGGGCAGCGATCGGCGGCGTTTCGGGTGCGCTGATCGGCTCAGTCGCCGAACAGCCGGGCCAATGCTACTACCGCGACCGTTACGGTCGGCGCTATGTTGACGATTGCCCGCGCCGCTATTGAACAAGCGTCCGTAGGAACCAAGGCTGTGGCCCCGGAGCAATTTCCGGGGCTTATTCTTTCATGAAATCATCACGAAAGGCAGACAAGGGGTACCCCGTCTCCTCTTTTGCGGTTAGATAGGTTTCTTTGTCGGGGGCTATGAGGGCCTTCCGCCGGGGAAGCGACAGTTAAATTTGCGTATGCGGAACAAAGGCACTGGGCGGATGAAAGACCCGAGGGTGAAGGCAGCAGGCACCGTCCTGCTGGCGGCGGCCCTCCTGTTCTGTCCGCCGCTTGCGGGGAGTGCATACGCATTCAAGATTTTCGGCATAACGCTCTTTGGCGACAACGAGGATACCGTCGAAGTCATCGATCCCGTCCGCTACGATGCGACCCTGCAGACCGGAGATGCGGACAAGGACCTCAAGGAGCGGCTTGAAAACGCCGCTTCGCTTGTCACCGATGAAAAACAGCCCGTTTCGGGCGATCTTGGCGTCGTGATCAAGGCGCGCGAGGACCGTAAGCGCCTCATCGCGGTGCTTTTCGAGGAGGCCCGCTACGGCGGCATCGTACAGATTTCTATCGCCGGCACCGACATCGACCGCTTGCCGCCCAATCCCGCCTTCGATCACTCCGCACCGGTTCCCGTTGCCGTGCGTGTCGATCCCGGCCCGGTGTTCAAGCTCGGCTCGGTCCGTTTCGAAGGCGATGCGGTGGGGCGGGATCCGGAAAAGTATGACCTTGTGCCGGGCGGCGAAGCCGGCTCGCGCCTCATTCTCAAGGCGGGCGAGCAACTTCTTGTCGACCTGAAAAACGAGGGGCGTCCGCTCGCCAGGCTGACAGACCGGAAGGTAACCGCCGATCACAGGACAAAAACGATCGACGTGGTGATGGGCGCCGTCGGTGGACCTGTGGCTCCTTTTGGAGAGGTCGCGGTCAAGGGATCGCGGACCGTCGATGCCGCCTTCATCAGCCGCTATTCGCGGCTGGACAAACGCGAACGCTATTCGCCCGAACAGTTGAAGAAGGCTTCCGAGCGCCTGCGCGAGCTCGGCGTCTTTTCTAGCGTGACGATCCGCGAGGCCGACGCGCTGGCTCCCGACGGATCGCTGCCGCTGACGATCGAAATTTCCGAGGGCAAACACCGTTATTTTGGCTTCGGCGCGGAATATTCCTCGATCGACGGCGCAGGCCTGGAAGGCTACTGGGGGCATCGCAACCTGTTCGGTGAGGCGGAATCGCTGCGCATCGAGGGATCGGTCTCCGGAATCGGCGCGACGACCGACGTCAGCACCTTCAATTATTCGGCCGGTATCATCTTCACCAAGCCCGGAGCTTTCGTGCCGGAAGCTACCTTCGAATCCCGTCTGGAAGCGAAGAGCGAGACACCCGACGTCTATGAGGCGCAATCGGTCACCTATTCGGCCACCATCGCCTATGAGCTCAATGAGACGGACAAGCTGACGGGCGGTGGCGAGGTGGCGTGGATCAACACCGATGACGCCTTCGGCAAAAACCAGTATGTCACCCTCAGCGTGCCGCTGAGCTTCGAACGCGATGCCCGCGACAACAAGCTCGATCCGACCGAAGGCTATCATGCCACGCTTGCGGCGAAACCGAGCTACGAAGTTCTCGACGGAACCATCTTCTCCTCGTTCGAAGGCTCGATCTCCGGCTATCTCGGCTTCGGAGAGGAGGACAGCATCGTGCTTGCAGGCCGTCTGGCCGCAGGAACGCTTGTCGGCGGCGACGGTCTTGAAACTATTCCGGCGACGCGCAGATTCTTCGCCGGAGGCGGAGGATCGGTGCGCGGCTATGCTTATCGCGAAATCTCCCCCTACAACAGCGCCGGCGAAGCCACCGGCGGGCGATCTTATGCACTTGGATCTTTCGAAGTGAGGGTAAAAGTGTCAGAGAAGGTGGGCATTGTACCGTTTATCGACGTCGGCACTGTTTCGACCGGAATCGTGCCTGATTTTTCTGATATTCGTGCTGGTGCAGGGATCGGCGTAAGATATGCCACGCCTTTCGGGTCGCTTCGGCTGGACGTTGCAACTCCACTGCAACGGTATGACGGCGGCAGCCAATACGGTATTTATGCAGGCATCGGGCAGGCATTCTGAGAGGCTTTTGGAAAGGTGAAGTTGCAGGCATGACGCTGATGGTTCGCCTGTTGAAATGGATCTTGAAGGCTGCGCTTGGCGCAGTCGCGATCCTGTTCGTCATGGCCTTGGGCGTTGTCCTGTTCGTTGCGCTGACGCCGGTGGGCGGACGCGTTGCTGCCGACCGCATTTCCTCGATCGTCTCCACCCCCGATCGCGAGATTACGTTTTCGCGGCCGGAAGGTCTGCTAACGGGTAATTTGCGGCTCGATACGATCACGCTTTCAGATGATGCCGGCCCTTATGCGCAGATCGGCGGTATAAACATCGACTGGTCGCCGGCGGCGCTGGTCACCGGTGTTTTCCGCGCCGAGCGCGTCTCCGCGGAGACGGTCAATCTGATCAGGCCGCCGAGACCGTCGAAAGCGACAGCACAACCGAGTTCCGGGTCATCCGGCTCACCGCTTCCGGTGGGGGTCCGGGTTGCTCAGATCGACTTGCCCGACATCAATCTCTCGCAAGCCCTCTCGGGCAGGGATTTTTCATTGTCTGTCAAAGGCTCGATCGACGCCACCGGGCCGGATATTTCCCTGGATCTGCAAGCGACGCGCAAGGATGAGCCGGATGCCAAGGCCTTTGCCGATGTGGTCTATGCACCGTCGGAAAACCGCCTGACGCTGAAAGCATCTGTCGCTGAACCGCAAGGCGGCTTGCTCGCTCGCCTCCTGCGGCTTCCGGGCGCTCCGGCCGTTCAACTGGCGTTGGACGGCGAAGGCCCGCTTTCCGATTGGGCCGGCAAGCTGCAGGGCAATGTCGCCGGAGTACCGGTGATCGCTGTCAACGGCACTCACAAACTGGTCGAGAACGGCAGGCATAGAGTGGAGATCACCGGCGGTGGTCAGCTTGCAACTCTCTTGCCTCCCGCATTTCGCCAGTTGTTCGGCGGAACAACAGACATCAACATTGCCGCCATCTACGCTCCATCGGGCCGCGTCGATATCGAACGGGGCGACCTGACGTCCGGAACGGTCAGGATGACGGCCAAGGGCGCCTGGGATCCGACAGGCGACAACAGCCTGACCGCAGGCCTTGTCGGTGTGAACGGTCCTGCCGATTTCGTCTGGCCGATCAACGGCGAAGAAAGCCGTTTCTCTTTCGAAAGCATAAACTTCACCTTGACGGGCGCGGCCTCTTCCGCACGCTTTAATGCAACAGCAGCGCTGAGTGCCGCCGAATTGCCGCAGGGCCGTTTCGGGCAGATCCGCCTGCAGGCCGAAAGCGAGGATCTCAACCTTCTCGACCGATCGGGCAGCATCCGTAGCCGCCTGACGGTTGCCCGCACGGACTTTACGAGCGACGATCTGGATCGGGTCGTTCGCGGCCCCCTCACGCTTGATGCCCCCCTGCGCCTCGCCCCGCCGGCGATCGGCCTTGATGCCGCGACCTTCGACAGCGCCAATGTCAACGGTACGCTTTCCGGCGCCTACGACACCTCGAAGCAGGCCGTAACCGGCAATTTCCGCATTTTCGCCAATCCGGCGGTCCTGCCGCCGTCTCTGGTATCCAAGTTCGAAGGCAAGCTGTCGGCCGAAGGTTATGTCAATGTCGTCAACGGCGGCCGCGTGAGCCTTGAAAACTTCGTGATGCGGTCGAGCGCGGTCGAGGCGAATGGCAACATTCTCCTCGAAGACCGGAAGATCTCAGGCCGGCTTGCCGGTCGCGTGCCGGATCTGCGGCGCTGGTTGCCGGAGGCGGAAGGGGCCGCCGGCTTCGACATTGCCGCCAACGGCCCACTGAGCGCGATGGCAGTGAAGGCCGTCATCAATTCTGCAGAAGCGCGGCTTGTCGGTCGCAAGCTTCAGGATATGAGTCTTGTCTTCGATGGCACCGTCGACCCCAACGCGCCGAAAGGCAAGCTGACGGCCACTGGCTCCCTCGACAGTCAGCCGATCCGGGTGAACGCCGATATCGCTTCGGCGGAAGGACGTACCAGCGCGCAGGCCATCAATGCCGAGGTGGGTCCGAACAAGCTCACCGGCGCCTTGAACTTCTCGCAAGGCTTCCTGCCGGAAGGTCAGCTTACATTTGACTTCCCGGATGTCGCGTTGCTTGCGGCACTCGCCGCCCAGCAGGCTCAAGGCGATCTTCGCGGCACCATTGTCTTCAGCAACACGGATAACCGGGCCGGCGCCGTGATCCGGGCGTCCGGCAGCGGGCTTCGTCGCGGCTCGCTCCAGATTTCCCAACCGAATATTGATCTCGCCATCCCCGACATCAAGGCAATCGCCGCAGAGGGTACTGTTCGAGCCACCCGCCTTGGCGCCGGTTCTGTCGGCGTAGACGATATCAATCTCGATGTCCGCCATGGCGACAACAGGACGAGCTTCAACCTTGCCGCCCGGTATGACAATGCGCCGCTCAACGCTGTCGGAGACGTTCAAACCGGAAAAGACATTTCGGTCGGCATCGAGAGCTTCACGGCCTCGCCGCGCAATATCCCAATCCGGCTCGAGCAGCCAACCCGCATCGCCATCGCAAATGGCAGTGCGAACCTCTCCGGGCTGACGCTCGCGACCGGCAACGGCAGCGTTACTGTCAATGGTTCTGCTGGGACAGTGCTGGATCTGACGGCCAACATAAAGGCTCTGCCTGCCAGTCTGCTGAATACGTTCGTACCGACGATCAATGCCGCAGGAGTGATTACCGGCACCATAAGCGCGACCGGGTCCACGTCGGCCCCGGCCATCCGTTATGATTTGGAATGGAGTGATGCACAGCTTCGCCAGATGCGCGATGCTGGCATCAGTCCTTTTCGTGTGGCAGCCAGTGGAAGCTTCGCTAACGGGACAGTCACGTTAGACGCCACCCGCCTGACCGGCTCCGGCGGCCTCGACCTCTCCGCAACCGGCCGCGTCCTTCTTCAAAACGGCGTTCCTGCCCTCGATATAAACGCCCGTGCCAACGCGGTGCCGGCGGAACTCGTCAACGCCTTTGCACCCGGCCTCGGCGCCCGCGGAACGATTTCCGGCACGGTTGCGACGACAGGTACGCCCGAGGCGCCGGCCGTTCGTTATGACCTTCGCTGGGCCAATGCCGGCGTGAGCCAGACCGCATCGGCCGGCATCTCTGCGCTCGACGTCACCGCCGCCGGCACGTTCGAAAAGGGCACGGTGACACTGGATACCCGACTTACCGGCGGAGGCGGCATCTCGCTCTCCGGCGGCGGCTCCGTTTCGCTGGCCGGGGAAAAACCCCTGAACCTGAAGTTCAACGGCAAGCTGCCTTTCTCCATCCTCTCCGGCCAACTTGCCGCCCAGGGTTTTGTGCTCGAAGGCACCGGCAATGTCGACTTGGCGATAGGCGGCACCGCGGCGGCGCCCAACGTCACCGGCACGGCGACCGCGTCAGGCGCGCGGTTCATCGACGTACGACGCAATCTTGCCGTTTCCGACCTTGCCGCCAATGTTTCCTTTGATGGCGCCAGAGCCAATATCTCGCGTTTGTCCGGGAAGCTGTCGGGAGGAGGAACGATATCGGCAGAGGGTTCCGTCGGCATCACACCCGATTCCGGCTTTCCGGCCGATCTGAGAATTACCCTGGCCCAGGCGACCTATGCGGACGGCGCGTTGTTTGCGGCGACCGCCGATGGCGCCCTGACCGTCACCGGCCCCCTGACATCCGGCCCCGTTCTCGGAGGCAGGATCACCTTGACCAAGGCGGCGATTACCGTGCCCGCCAGACTGCCCACATCGCTTGCCGAAGTCGACATCCGCCATCGCAACGCTCCACCGGACGTTCTTCGACAAATGGAGAAACTGCGTCCGAAGGGTCCGAAAGGCAGTTCGAATCCGATCGAGCTGAACCTCCAGATCAGCGCGCCCAACGGCATCTTTGTGCGAGGCCGCGGGATCGACGCAGAGCTTGGCGGAGATCTTAACATCACAGGCACTGCAATAGCGCCCATCGTTTCCGGCGGCTTCGAGATGCGCCGCGGCCGCATCGTCATCCTGGCCAAGCGGCTCGACTTCACCGATGGCGATATCACATTTGGCGGTGGTTTGATTCCGGTTCTCAACATGGAAGCAAGCACAACCTCCGCCCAGACGACGATCACGGTAAAGGTCACGGGCGTGGCGAACGACCCGAACATCACCTTCTCGTCCGCCCCGGCCCTCCCGCAGGACGAGGTGCTGGCGCGCCTGATCTTCGGGCAGTCGATGTCGCGGCTTTCGCCGTTGCAGATTGCTCAGCTGGCCGATGCTGTCACCCAGCTTGCCGGCGGCGGCTCCACCTCTCTCCTCGAGACGCTGCGCAGCAACCTTGGCGTTGACGACCTGGACATTAATACCGACGAGACGGGCCAGACCACCGTCTCGGTCGGCCGCTACATCAACAACCGAACCTATGTGCAGATCGAACAGGGCGGATCGGGCGGAGCCCAGGCCACGATCAACCTCGATGTCGGTCGGGGCGTGAAGCTCAAGGCCGGCGCCGGCACGGAAGGCGGCAAGGCCGGCATCTTCTACGAGCACGAATACTGACTTCACCCACCGCTTCAAGCCTGCTTCGGGAGAAAAAGCATGATCTCCAAAGATATCACTTTGATTGGTGTTCCGCTGGAAGAAGGCTCCGGCCGCGGCGGCTGCGCCATGGGTCCGGCTGCCTTCCGGCTGGCTGGCATCATAAAAGCCTTGGAAGGTCTCGGTTTTCGGGTCGAAGACAGCGGCGACTTGAGGCCGGAACCCGCGGCTGACCTTGGCGAACGACAGGACGCCAAAAACCTTCCCGTCGTCGGTGCCTTCACCCAGGTGCTGGAGGGCCGCACCTATGACAAGGCCATGGCCGGTTTCATTCCCGTGATCATGGGTGGGGATCACAGCCTGTCGATGGGAAGCGTATCGGGCATGGCACGTTATGCCGATAAAGTTGGCCGGCCGCTTTACGTCCTCTGGCTCGATGCCCACGCGGATTTCAATACGCCGGAAACCTCTCCCTCTGGCAATATTCACGGCATGCCCGTTGCTTTCTTTACCGGGCAGGCGGAATTCGCACCTATCCTGGACCGAAACCGGCCCCTGGTGGACCCGCGCAACGTTTTCCAGGTCGGCATCCGCTCCGTCGACGAAATCGAGCGAAAGCTCATCGCCCGGCATGGCGTCAATGTTTTTGACATGCGAGCGATAGACGAGCACGGCATTGCCGCCATCATGCGACAGGTTATCGATACCGTCAGTGCTGCCAATGGCCTTCTGCACGTCAGTCTCGATGTGGATTTTCTCGATCCGGACATTGCACCGGGTGTCGGTACGACGGTGCCAGGCGGCGCCACCTTCCGGGAGGCGCACCTGATCATGGAAATGCTGCATGATACGGGGCTTGTCGCATCGGTGGACCTGGTCGAACTCAACCCGTTCCTGGATGACCGCGGCAAGAGTGCGCGCATCATGGTGGAACTTACGGCAAGCCTTTTCGGCCGGCGGGTCTTGGATCGTCCGACGCGCTCCGGTTAATTCCGGCGGATGACAATCCAAGAAGAAAATTGACAATAGTCATAAATACCCAATCTATAGCTGACTATCGGCAGTAAAAAATCCGGCCCGTAAAATAAAAGATTTCCTACGTATTATCCCGTACCTGAATAGATGGAATTATTGACGATACATTAAGCATTCAAGGCTAAATTTAGCAGGAAGGCGAGGCACAAGCTTTCCTGCCCGATCACCATGGGGGTGGGCGAAGCGGTTTCTGCCGAAGAATTTTACTCTTCATCCAGAGCAGGCGGAGAAGCTATGTCCATCTTTTCGCTCCCGAGCGCGGACGCAAAAGCAGTCCTTGCGGCGTTAAGCCGATCACAAGCCATCATCGAATTTGACCTAACGGGGAAAATCCTGACGGCGAACGAGAACTTCTGCAACGCTCTCGGATACAAGCTGTCCGAGATCGTCGGCAAGCATCACAGCATGTTTTGCGATCCGGCTTATGTCGCATCACCGGCCTACCGGGAATTCTGGGCTAACCTCGGAAACGGCAAGTATGACGCAGCCGCCTACAAGCGCATCGGCAAAGGCGGCCGGGAGATCTGGATCCAGGCTTCCTACAACCCGGTCCTGTCCGGCGGAAAGCCCTATAAGGTCATCAAGATCGCCACCGACATTACTGCAGCGAAAATGAAGTCCGCCGAAGATGAAGGCAAGATCAGCGCAATTTCGCGCACGCAGGCCATGATCGAATTTACGCCGACTGGCGACATCATCACCGCGAACGAGAACTTCCTCTCCTGTCTCGGATACCAGCTCACCGAAATCACCGGCAGGCATCATGGCATGTTCTGCGAACCGGCCTTCCGTGACAGCCCCGAATACCGGGAGTTCTGGCGGAAGCTCGCCGGCGGCGAGGCTATTGCCCAGGAGTTCAAGCGCATCGGCAGGGGAGGCAAGGTGGTCTGGATTCAGGCGTCCTACAACCCGATCTTCGATGCTGACGGCCGGGTCTTCAAGGTCGTAAAGTTCGCGACTGACATTACCGAACGCGTGCGTGCCGTCGACGATTTGGCGGTCGGTCTTACCGCTCTCTCAAACGGGGATCTTACGACGCATATCGAGAAGCCCTTCATCCCGACGCTGGAACAGATCCGCATCGACTTCAACGACGCGGTGACCAAGCTCGCGGACGCCATGCGCACCGTCGGGGAGAACGCCGAAGGCATTGCCGGCGGTTCGTCCGAAATTCGCCAGGCCTCAGACAGCCTCGCCAAACGAACCGAACAGCAGGCGGCTGCGGTCGAGGAAACCGCTGCGGCACTGGAAGAAATCAGCCGTGCGGTAACCGACAGCGCCAGGCGCGCTGAAGAGGCAGGCTCCCTGGTCGGCGATGCCAAGAAGAATGCCGAGCATTCAGGTGCGGTGGTCCGCAACGCCGTCAATGCGATGGACCAGATCGAAAACTCCTCTCACGAGATTTCGAATATCATCAGCGTCATCGACGACATCGCCTTCCAGACCAACCTCCTCGCCCTTAACGCCGGCGTCGAGGCGGCGCGAGCTGGCGAAGCCGGCAAGGGTTTTGCAGTTGTCGCTCAGGAAGTCCGCGAGCTTGCCCAACGTTCCGCTACGGCGGCAAAGGAGATCAAGACGCTCATCTCCAAGTCGTCCGAACACGTGAAGCACGGGGTGACACTCGTCGGGGAAACCGGAAAGGCGCTGGAGCAAATCATATCGCAGGTCGAGGAGATCAACAGCAACGTCGTGGCGATCGTCGAGGCTTCCCGCGAGCAGTCGACCGGTCTCAAAGAGGTCAGCAACGCCGTCAATTCCATGGACCAGAATACGCAGCAGAACGCCGCCATGGTCGAAGAAACCTCGGCAGCCAGCCACAGCCTGGCCCGTGAAGCTGAAACTCTGCGCAATCTGCTCGCCCGGTTTAGATTTGGGCAATACTCTTCCCATAAGATTGTTCAAGCGCGACCCGATGCACGGCCCATCGCATCGCCGGCACGCAAACTCATGGCTACGGTCGCACGCGCCACCTCCGGCGCAGCCGCTTCCGCCCAGGCAACGGACAGTTGGGAAGAATTCTGATGGCAACCACGATTAACTCCACGAGCTACGGCGGCGAGACGCTCGAAATCATCGCCTTCAGACTCCACGATCAGGAATTTTGCGTAAAAACCACCACCATCCGCGAAATCCGCGGATGGGCGCCCTCAACGCCAATCCCGCACGCGCCGGCAGACGTTATCGGCGTCATGAACCTGCGCGGTTCCGTGATCCCGATTATCGACCTCGCCTACAAGCTCGGCATGAAGAGCACGGTCGCCAACGAGCGCAGCGCCATCGTGGTGGCTGAGGTTCACAGCATGGTCATCGGAATGCTGGTCGATCGGGTTTCCGACATCCTCACCATTCCATCCAGCCAGGTTCAGCCCGTGCCGGAGATTTCCGCTTCCTTCGACAAATCCTTCTCCGAAGGCATCATCGCCAACGAAAATGGCATGATCTGCTTCCTGAACCTCTCCAAGATGTTCAAGGGAACTGAAGCCGACGAATTGGCAGCCTAACAGTCTCACCAGCTTCTTGTCGCTGAAAAGGCCATCCGGATCACCGGATGGCCTTTTGCCATTTCAGAGGGTTTCGTTCGCAATATCAGGGCGTCAACCCAACAGGGCGAAGGTGCTCTTCAGCGTGACCCACACGCCCCAGAGAAGCGGGACTCCGACAACCGCCCAGGCAAGTACGGCCTTGCCGTCCAGACCGCCCCTGCCGATGCCGAAGGAACCACTCGGGCCGATGCTCGCTGCCACCGACTTTGCCTGCAGCGATGCGACCTCCTCGTCCGACATGAACCATTTGTCCGAAAGGGGACGCACAAGCGCATTTGCGACGAGACCCAGTGCCAGCATGCCGGCAAGGATGTACATCGTGCCGGTATAGAGTGCGGGCCCTGGCGCGACGCCCGCGGCGATTTGGGCTTCGCGGATATAATTGACGACAACCGGACCGACGATGCCGGCCGTCGCCCAGGCCGTCAGAAGACGCCCGTGTATGGCGCCGACGAACTGCGTGCCGAAAATATCCGCGAGATAGGCCGGGATGGTAGCAAACCCGCCGCCGTACATCGAGAGGATGACGCCGAAAGCCAGCACGAAAAAGGCCTTGCTGCCCATGTCGGCAAGCGTCGGAGCCAGCGCATAAAGAACGATGCCCAGAACAAAGAACGTATAATAGGTGTTCTTTCGGCCGATCTTGTCGGAGAGCGATGCCCAGAAGAACCGCCCGCCGATATTGAAGAGCGAAAGCAGTCCGGCAAAGCCCGCCGCAATCGTGGCGATCTGTGCCTTCTGGCCAGCATCGAGCTGTGAGAAAGAGAGATCCGGCAGCCCAATCAGTGAACCTGCAAAGATCTCCTGCAGCATGGGCGAGGCCATGCCGATCACGCCGATACCTGCCGATACGTTCAGGCAAAGCACCGCCCAGATCAGCCAGAACTGCGGGGTCTTGTGCGCATTGCGCAGATGCACGTGTTTGTGAGTGATCATCGTGCTCTTCGACGCGGGCGGCGTCCAGCCTTCCGGGCGCCATCCGGCTGGGGGAATGCGGTAGCCGAAAGCGCCACCCATCATAAAGCAGAAATAGATGAGCGCCATTGCGATGAAGGTCTGCCAGACGCCGATCGACGTGTCGGTCTTGAAATAATTCATCAGGAGGTTGGCAAGAGGAGCGCCGATCATCGCGCCGCCGCCAAAACCCATGATGGCCATGCCGGTGGCCATGCCGCGGCGATCGGGGAACCACTTGATGAGCGTGGAGACTGGCGAAATATAGCCGAGACCCAGACCGACACCGCCGATCACCCCGGCACCTACCCACATCAGCCAGAGTTGATGGGTTATGACGCCGAGCGCGGCCACCAGGATGCCTCCGCACCAGCAGCAGGCCGACACGAAACCGGCCTTGCGCGGTCCGACGCGCTCCAGCCAGCCGCCCCAGATCGCCGCGGAGCAACCGAGCAACACGAAAAACAGCGTGTAGATCCAGCCGAGGTCGGCGACACGCCAGTTACATGTCGTTGTTACGAGAGCGGAAAGCAGATTCAAGCTGCTACAAGATGGGTCGGCAGCTCCTGGCAAGGCTTTGGAGAGCGGCAGCCAGAAAACGCTGAAGCCATAGGCCATGCCGATGCACAGGTGAATTGCCAGTGCGGCCGGCGGCACGAGCCACCGGTTGAATCCGGGTCTGGCGACAATACGTTCCTTATCGAGGAACCCGACACTGCCTGTCAGGTCCTCGTTCGTTGTTCCTGCAAATGCCATTAACAATATCCTCCTCTTGAATATGACGACTTAAGATCATCGACCCGCCCGGCCCTGCCCGCCGGGCGAATGAGTTTATGCCGCGCCCTCCGGGATGCTCGGCTCGGACAGCGACTCTCCTGCCGACGGCCCCTTCCCCTCCGGTGCCCCTTGCGCCGCATCCTGTCCGACACCTACCCCGGAGCCGACCTTCGCTTCCGGTCTGCGGATCAGCACCGAGGCTTGAATGACGAGCGGAAGCAGCCCTTCTCCGCCCTTGTCGATATGCTCGAAAAGGTGCCGCCGCATGCGTGGCTCCCAGAACTTGTTGATATGCGTCGCAACCCCTTCGGCGCGCACGCTTTCCGGTTGCGACAGGAAGAAAGTAGCGATCTGGTTGACCATCCGGACCAGTTTGTCGAGCACCAGTTGCTCGGGGCTTTGGTCATGCGACATCGGCGACAACTCCGGTGGTTATGCGATCGGTACGCGTAAAGATTTCGAAATCCTCGCCCCGCGTCAGCGCGATGAGGGTCATGCCCGCCGCTTCTGCCGTGCGGATGGCAAGCGCCGTGGGGGCTGAAATGGCGATCAATACCGCCGAACCCAGGATCGCCGTTTTCTGAACCATCTCCACCGAAATCCGGCTGGTGACCACCACGACCCCCTCCGAACCTTGGATGCTCTGACGGACGACGGCACCAGCAAGCTTGTCGAGCGCATTATGGCGACCGACATCCTCGCGCACGGCAATAAGCCCCCTGCCCGGCAGAAAAAAGCCAGCGCCATGGACGGCATGGGTTTGGGCGTGCAGCGGTTGGGCACCGTTGAGTTCCGCGACCACTTCCGCGACATTCTTGGCAGTCAGCACGAGGTCAACGGCAGAAACATCCGGCACCGGGCGTATCGCCTGCTCAATGGACTCGATGCCGCAAAGCCCGCAGCCGACCGGCCCCGCCATGTGCCGTCGACGCATGCGCAGGGCATCTTCCTTATCTTGGGCGAGCGTCACCTGGACATCAAGACCGGCACCTTCTTCGACAACGGTAATGCCCTCGATCTCCCCCATCGAAGCGATAATGCCCTCGGTCAGGCTGAAGCCAACGGCGAAGTCTTCCAGATCGGCGGGTGTGCCCATCATCACCGCATGGGTCGATCCGCCATAGGAAAAAGCGATCGGCACCTCTTCCGGCACCACCCGCGAGCCGGCGCGCGTCATGCCGTTACGGCGTACGATCTCGGCAGCGGTTGCGGTAGTTTTGAAGGAGATCATCGGAGGTCGGGGCAGGAATACCCCCCTCTGCCCTGCCGGGCATCTCCCCCACAAGGGGGGAGATCGGATGCGGCCATGCCTCGCCTACTATCAACATCAGCGAGTGCGGAAGCGTCTGTCCAATCCCTCGGAATGCTGAGGGCGCCTCTTGCCGATCTCCCTCCTTGTGGGGGAGATGCCAGCAGGCAGCGGGGGGTAACGCGGCGCACGCCCGGGATTTCCATCACTCAGCAGCCTCCAGCTTGCCCGCGATGCGTCGAGACCGCCGCGACAACTCCTCGTAATCGCGCTGCCACTCGGTCGGTCCGTTGGACGGCGACACCTGCACAGCAGTCACCTTGTATTCCGGGCAGTTGGTCGCCCAGTCGGAGAAATCGGTGGTGATGACGTTCGCCTGCGTATCGGGATGATGGAAGGTGGTGTACACAACCCCTGGCGCCACGCGATCGGTGATCAAGGCCCTAAGCGCCGTATCGCCGGAACGGCTGGCGAGCTTCACCCAATCACCGTCCTTGATACCGCGCTGTTCGGCATCATGCGGATGGATTTCCAGCCTATCCTCGGCGTGCCAGGCGACGTTCTCCGTACGCCGCGTCTGGGCGCCGACATTGTACTGGCTGAGGATGCGGCCGGTCGTGAGCAGCAACGGGAAACGCGGGCCGGTACGTTCGTCGGTCGGCACATATTCGGTGCGGATGAACTTGCCCTTGCCGCGCACGAAGCCATTGACGTGCATGATCGGCGAGCCTTCGGGGAACTTCTCGTTGCAGGGCCACTGGACCGAACCCATCTGGTCCAGATAGTCGTAGGACACCAATGCGAAGCTCGGCGTCGTTGCGGCGATCTCGTCCATGATCTCAGACGGATGCGCATAGTTCCAGGTGAGTCCCATGGCTTGGGCGAGCTTCTGGGTGACTTCCCAATCCGCATAACCATTCTTCGGGCTCATCACCTTGCGAACGCGGTTGATGCGCCGCTCGGCATTGGTGAAGGTGCCGTCCTTCTCAAGGAAAGTCGAACCCGGCAGGAAGACATGCGCGTAGTTGGCGGTTTCGTTCAGAAAGAGGTCGTGGACGACGACGCATTCCATCGCGGCAAGACCGGCCGAGACGTGCTTGGTGTCCGGATCGGACTGCAAGATGTCCTCGCCCTGGATATAGATGCCCTTGAATGTGCCCTCAACGGCTGCATCCAGCATGTTCGGGATGCGCAGGCCCGGCTCGTTGTTGAGCGTCACGCCCCAGAGCTTTTCGAAGATGTCGCGGGTCGCATCGTCCGAGATATGGCGATAGCCCGGCAGCTCATGCGGGAACGAGCCCATGTCGCAGGAGCCCTGGACATTGTTCTGACCGCGAAGCGGGTTTACGCCGACGCCCGGACGGCCGATATTGCCGGTCACCATGGCGAGGTTGGCGATCGCCATGACTGTCGTCGAGCCTTGGCTGTGCTCGGTAACACCAAGACCGTAATAGATCGCCCCGTTGCCGCCCTTGGCATAAAGCCGGGCGGCACCGCGGACGAGTTCCGCCGGCACGCCGGTAAACTTTTCGGTCGCCTCGGGGCTGTGCTGGTCCTCGGAGACGAAAGCGGCCCAGTCCTCGAATTCCGACCAGTCGCAGCGCTCCCGGATGAATTGCTCGGCAAACAGGCCTTCGGTCACGATGACATGCGCCAGCGCCGTCAGCACGGCCACGTTGGTGCCCGGCTGCAGCGGCAGGTGATAATCGGCCTCCACATGCGGCGTCCGCACAAGATCGATGCGGCGCGGATCGATGACGATCAGCTTGGCACCCTGGCGCAGCCGCTTCTTGAGGCGCGAGCCAAAGACCGGATGCCCGTCTGTCGGGTTGGCGCCGATGACGATCACCACGTCCGAATGTTCGACGGAATCGAAGTTCTGCGTGCCGGCAGAGGTGCCGAAAGCCTGGCCGAGGCCGTAGCCGGTCGGAGAATGGCAAACGCGGGCGCAGGTATCGACATTGTTGTTGCCGAAACCGGCGCGGATCAGCTTCTGAACCAGGAAGGTTTCTTCATTGGTGCAGCGCGAGGAGGTGATGCCGCCGATCGAATCGCGGCCATATTGGTACTGGATGCGGCGGAACTCGGAAGCCACATGCGCGAAAGCCTCTTCCCAGGTCACTTCCCGCCAGGGATCGGAGATCTTTTCGCGGACCATCGGGTTGAGGATGCGGTCCTTGTGTGTCGCATAGCCATAGGCGAAACGGCCCTTGACGCAGGAATGGCCGCGGTTCGCCTGCCCGTCCTTCCACGGCACCATGCGGACGAGTTCCTCGCCGCGCATCTCCGCCTTGAAGGAGCAGCCAACGCCGCAATACGCGCAGGTGGTAACTTCCGAATGTTCCGGCTGACCGATCGCGATCACCGACTTTTCGGTGAGCGTCGCCGTTGGGCAGGCCTGCACGCAGGCCCCGCAGGAAACGCATTCGGAATCGAGGAAATGTTCATGCATGCCCGGCGAGACGCGGCTGCCGAAGCCGCGGCCTTCGATCGTCAGCGCGAACGTACCCTGCACCTCCTCGCAGGCGCGCACGCAGCGGGAGCAGACGATGCACTTCGAGGGGTCATAGGTGAAGTACGGATTCGACTCGTCCTTCGGCATCCATTTGGCGTTGATCTCGCCATTGTTGCGCGCCTTGACGTGATTATCGCCCTCATAGCCGTAACGCACGTCGCGAAGGCCGACTGCGCCGGCCATGTCCTGCAGTTCGCAGTCGCCGTTGGCGGCACAGGTGAGACAGTCGAGCGGATGGTCGGAGATATAGAGCTCCATCACGCCGCGGCGGATGTCCTTCAGCCGATTTGTCTGGGTGTGGACGACCATGCCGGGCATGACCGGCGTGGTGCAGGAGGACGGCGTACCGTTGCGGCCCTCGATCTCCACGAGGCAAAGGCGGCAGGAGCCGAACGCATCGACCATGTCCGTGGCGCAGAGTTTCGGCACCTGGATGCCCGCTTCCATCGAAGCACGCATGATGGACGTGCCTTCCGGAACGGTAATGGAACGACCGTCAATGGTGAGGGTCACCTGGGCTTCGGATCGGGAAGCCGGCGTACCGTAGTCGATTTCATGAACGAGGGACATGATGTTACTCCGCCGCTTCGATAAGGGATGCCGGAGAAAAATCCTCCGGGAAATGGTTCATCGCGCTCATGACAGGATAGGGCGTAAAGCCCCCCAGCGCGCAGAGCGAGCCGAACTTCATGGTGTTGCAGAGATCGGCCAGCAAGGCTTTGTTCTTCTCCGGTTCAATGCCCTGGGCAATCTTGTCGGCCGTTTCCACGCCGCGCGTCGAGCCGATGCGGCAAGGCGTGCACTTGCCGCAGCTTTCGATGGCGCAGAACTCCATCGCGAACCGTGCCTGCTTCAGCATGTCGGCACTGTCGTCGAACACGGTAATGCCGGCATGGCCGATCAGACCGTCCTTCGCCGCGAACGCCTCGTAGTCGAAAGGCGTATCGAACAGGGCGCGCGGGAAATAGGCGCCGAGCGGGCCGCCGACCTGCACCGCCTTCACCGGCCGGCCGGTCGCAGTGCCGCCGCCGATATGATCGACGATCTCGCCGAGCGACAGGCCGAACGCCGTCTCATAAAGACCCCCGTACTTCACATTGCCGGCGATCTGGATCGGGATCGTGCCTCGAGAGCGGCCCATGCCGAAGTCGCGATAAAAGGCGGCGCCCCGGTCCATGATCACAGGCACGGAGGCGAGCGAAATGACGTTGTTGACCACGGTCGGCCAGCCGAGGAAGCCTTGCAGCGCCGGTAGTGGCGGCTTGGCGCGCACGATGCCTCGCTTGCCTTCCAGGGAATTGAGCAGCGAGGTTTCTTCGCCACAAACATAGGCGCCGGCGCCGGACCGGATCTCGATGTCGAAAGCATGAGCCGATCCCAGGACAGACGCCCCAAGAATGCCGGCCGTCCGTGCGATCTCGACGGCCTCCGTCATCGTCATGATCGCATGCGGATATTCCGAGCGGATATAGACATAGCCCTTGGTAGCGCCCGTCGCGATCCCGGCAATCGCCATGCCTTCGATCAGCACGAAGGGGTCGCCTTCCATGATCATTCGGTCGGCAAACGTAGCGCTGTCGCCCTCATCCGCGTTGCAGACGATGTATTTCTGCGGACCTGCCGCCTCCATCACCGTCTTCCACTTGATGCCTGTCGGGAAGCCGGCGCCGCCGCGGCCACGCAATCCGCTATCGGTCACTTCCTTGACAATCTCGGTCGGTGTCAGGGCAATCGCCTTTTCAAGCCCCTTTAGGCCCTGGTAATGCCGGTAATCATCCAGAGAGAGCGGGTCGGTCACTCCGCAACGAGAAAAGGTCAGGCGTGTCTGCTGACGAAGGAATGGGATTTCCTTCGTCAGCCCGAGACAGAGCGGATGATCGCTGCCGGTCAGAAAGCCGGCATCAAAGAGACTTGCCACATCGGCTGCCTTAACCGGGCCGTAAGCGACCCGGCCGTGGGCGGTCCGCACTTCGACCAGCGGCTCCAGCCAGAACATGCCGCGCGAGCCGTTGCGCACGACTTTCGCATCGAGGCCGCGGGCTGCGATCTCTTGGGCAATCGCCTTCGCCACCTTCTCGGCTCCGAGCGCGAGCGCTGCGGCATCGCGCGGCACGAATATCGTAACGGTCATCGGCGCACCTCCGCGACGATCTCGGACAGACAGTGCTCGTCCACCCGGCCATAGACCTCACCGTCCAGCATGGCGGCCGGCGCGCAGGCGCAGAGGCCGAGACAGTAGACGGCTTCGAGCGTTACCGCGCCGTCCGGCGTCGTCTGATGAAAGTCCACGCCAAAAAGCTCCCGGACACGATCCGCAATGCGGTCACTGCCCATCGACTGGCAAGCTTCGGCGCGACAGAGCTTCAGCACATGCCGGCCGGCCGGATGGTCGCGGAACTCATGATAAAAGGTCACGACGCCATGGACCTCGGCACGGGAGAGGTTGAGTTCGTTCGCGATGATGGGCTTGACCTCGTCCGGCACATAACCGAACTCCGCCTGGATCGCATGCAGGATCGGCAGCATCGGCCCTTCGAGATGCTTCAGATCCCGGATGATCTGAAGCGACCGCTCGGTGAACTCACCGGCGGAAATACGCATATTCATATCGTCGAACCTCCCGGCTGATCGGCGAGTGCCTCGTCCGCACTGCAGATCAAAACGCTGGCGGAGTGTCCAACAGCTGCACTCCACCTATTGTGGCGGAGTCTCGCAACCCGTCTCGCAACCGTCAATAAAGGAGATCGGTTACGCGATAGAAAAAAACTATCAAGCCATGGCGCTTGGAGCCAGGCTGCGGGCTTCGTGCAGCAGGGCGGAGACCAGCGGGGTGAAAGGTTCGCGATGTGTGGCAACCAGGCCGACGATATGGCTGGCTTCTGGTTCGACGATCGGGATCGTACGGATTTGTTTGGTAAACCCGAACGATCGCGCGACGTTGCGCGGCATGATGCTCGCCCATCGGCCGGTTCCGACATGCGATAGAAGAACGACCATCGAATTTGATTCCAGCATCGGCTTTACGATGACGCCTGCTTCCGCGAGGTGTTGATTGATGATCCGGCGGTTCTGCATGTCTGGCGTCAATAGACAGAGCCTAAGATCCGCCATCTCCTTCCAGGTTACGTTTTCCCGGTCCGCAAATGGCGTCCCTTCCGCCGTCACCAGATTGTACCGCTCGGCATAGAGGGGGACGCTGGTGACCCGGCCGAGCGGTTCATTGTCGAGATAGGTTATGCCCGCATCGATCTCGAAATTGTCGAGCTGGGAAAGCACCTGAAGCGAATTTCGTGAAACAACCGAAAAGGTGACGTCCGGGTGTTTCGCCTGAAAGGGCTCAGTCAGCCGCGGGATCATCGCAAGCGCCGTCGGAATCGCCGCGAGCCGAATGTGGCCGGCCAGACCTTTCCGCGCGGCCTTCATCTCCTCCCGCATGGTGCGCGCATCGCCGACGATGCGCTTAGCCCATTCCAAAACCCGCTGCCCCTCAGGCGTCAGCCCCTGAAAACGGGAACCTCTCACGACGAGTTGCACGCCCAGCTGTTCCTCCAGCTGCCGGATCGCCGCCGAAAGTGACGGTTGGGAAATGCCGCATTCCTCGGCGGCGCGACCGAAATGGCTTTCTCGCGCGAGAGCAATGAAAAATTCGAGCTTGTCGATCATCAGCTTCCTCCACCGAAAGGGCTAACCTCTAGTCGACGCGACGACAAGCTGCGCGGTCGCTTCTAATGGATCCTCGCCCTCAAACCAATCGCAGCCGTCTATAAAGTGCAACGAATATTTGGAGCGAGGCCTTGTCAAACAGCGTCACCGTCCAAGGTTTATGGAAAAACGAAAGGCCGGTGTGACGGTATCGATGGCGCCTGAATTCGACCCTCTTTACTTTCTTCAAGGCGGCGGCGAGGTCGGCAAGGTCATTCGGGAGATTGACTGGTCAGCGACCTCGCTTGGCCCGGCTGAAGGCTGGCCTGTAGCGCTCAGGACAGCCGTTTCGACGATCCTTAATTCCCGCTTTCCGGCCGCAGTCGTCTGGGGGCCGGACCTCACCACCATCTACAACGATGCCTTCAAGCCTATCCTCGGCAACAAGCCGGAAGCCATGGGGCGCCCGTTCTCCGAAGTCTGGCAGGAAGCGTGGGACGAGATCGGTGATATCGCGGCACGCGCCTATAAGGGCGAAGCAACATTCATCGAGGATTTTCCGTTGGAGATCGAACGCTTCGGTTACCCGGAGCAAGCCTATTTCACCTTTTGCTACAGCCCGCTTCGGGACGATCAGGGCCAGATCGCAGGCATGCTGGACACGGTGATCGAAACGACCTCGAAGGTGCAGGCGGAACAACAGGCTCGCCTCATCAATGCGGAACTTCGGCACCGGATCAAGAATACGTTGGCGATCGTGACTTCCATAGCCAATCAGACCCTGCGCAACGTCCCCTTGGCCGAGGGGGTCAAGGAGGTCTTGCTGCAGCGGCTTACCGCTCTTGCAAACACACATGACGTTCTGGCCGGCAAAGGCCGCATCGATGCGGACATTGGCGACGTCATTGCCGGGGCTCTTTCACCCCATGACGCCGCCGCGGAGCAATTCGTGATCGAGGGCCCTCCGCTCCGGCTTTCGGAAAAGCAGGCTCTGTCTCTGGCTCTCGGAGTCAATGAACTCGTCACCAACTCGATCAAATACGGGGCACTCCGCCAGGCTGGCGGAAAGGTGCATATCAGGTGGGGCATGTTCGGCAGTTCAGGCGAGCGCCGCTTCCGCTTTGCCTGGGTCGAAAGCGGTGGGCCTCCCGTCTCGGCACCATTGAGGAAGGGTTTTGGTACGCTGTTGATCGAACGGGTCCTGCCCAGCGATTTCGGGGGCACGGCGCAACTGGCTTATGATCCCGCCGGCCTGCGCTATGAGATCCTGGCCGACGCGCGGCAGCTGGATGGGTAGCGAACTCCGGCCGCTCCCTTGAAATCGCTACTTAAACCTAACGGAAAAAGAAAAGGCGGCCCTTCCGAGCCGCCTTGATCTTGTTCGGAGAATCCGCTCGTCAGGCCGGAACGACAATGCCGTTCAGATGCGTCAGCTCCGCCAGGAACTGTTCCAGCTTGGTCTTGTGCTCGTCGCTCTGCGCCTTATTGATTTCGGCTTGCGTGGCCTCGATCCGCTTTTGCAGCGTGTCGCGGGTCACTTCGCTCGCCGGAACCGCCGACTCCGCGAGCAGCGTGCAGCTCGTCGGAAGAATATCCGCAAAGCCGCCGAACACGACGTATTTGTTGATCTGGCCGGAAGCGAGCTTCACGGAAACGATGCCGGGCTTGATGGTCGTCATCGTCGGCGCGTGATTGGCAAGCACCGTCATTTCGCCGAGCGTCGCCGGTATCACCACTTCCGTGGCCTTTTCGGAGACGAGCAGGCGCTCAGGCGAAACCAGTTCAAAATTGAAAGCGTCGGCCATGAAGGTCCACTTCCTCGAATTTCTTACGCGAGCTTGCGTGTCTTATGCGGAAATGGCGCGCCGGAAAATTCCCGCGCGCCGTCGTTTGCCAATTAAGCGGCTTCGGCCAGCTTCTTGGCCTTCTCGATCGCTTCTTCGATCGAGCCGACCATGTAGAAGGCAGCTTCCGGCAGGTGGTCGTATTCGCCGTTGACGAGGCCCTTGAAGCCCTTGATCGTATCCTCGAGCGCAACCAGCTTGCCCGGAGAACCGGTGAAGACTTCGGCGACGAAGAACGGCTGCGACAGGAAGCGCTCGATCTTGCGGGCGCGGGCAACCGTCAGCTTGTCTTCTTCCGACAGTTCGTCCATGCCGAGGATGGCGATGATGTCCTGAAGCGACTTGTAGCGCTGCAGCGTCGTTTGAACCTTACGGGCAACTTCGTAATGCTCTTCGCCGACAACCATCGGGTCGAGCATGCGCGAGGTGGAGTCGAGCGGGTCGACGGCCGGATAGATGCCCTTTTCGGCGATCGAGCGTGACAGAACCGTCGTTGCGTCCAAGTGGGCGAAGGAGGTTGCCGGAGCCGGATCGGTCAAGTCGTCGGCCGGAACATAGATGGCCTGAACCGAGGTGATCGAACCCTTGGTCGTGGTGGTAATGCGTTCCTGCATCTGGCCCATGTCGGTCGCGAGCGTCGGCTGATAACCGACGGCCGACGGAATACGACCCAGCAGAGCCGACACTTCCGAACCTGCCTGGGTGAAGCGGAAGATGTTGTCGACGAAGAACAGAACGTCCTGGCCCTTGTCGCGGAAGTCTTCGGCGATCGTCAGACCCGTCAGAGCAACGCGGGCGCGGGCACCCGGCGGCTCGTTCATCTGGCCGTAAACGAGAGCGGCCTTGGAGCCTTCACCGCCGCCATGCTTGTTGACGCCCGATTCGATCATTTCGTGGTAGAGGTCGTTCCCTTCGCGGGTACGCTCACCGACGCCTGCGAACACGGAGTAACCGCCGTGTGCCTTCGCGACGTTGTTGATGAGTTCCATGATGAGAACCGTCTTGCCGACGCCTGCACCGCCGAAGAGGCCGATCTTGCCGCCCTTTGCGTAAGGCGCGAGAAGGTCGACGACCTTGATGCCGGTAACGAGGATCTGCGCTTCCGTGGACTGCTCGACATAGGCCGGAGCATCCTGGTGGATGGCGCGGCGCACGCCGGTATCGAGCGGACCTGCTTCATCGACCGGCTCGCCAATGACGTTCATGATGCGGCCGAGGGTCTGATCGCCGACCGGAACCGAGATCGGAGCACCGGTATTGACCACCTGCTGGCCGCGCACGAGGCCTTCCGTCGAGTCCATCGCGATGGTGCGGACGGAGTTTTCGCCGAGGTGCTGAGCGACTTCCAGAACGAGGCGGTTGCCGTTGTTGTCGGTCTCAAGCGCGTTCAGGATCGCCGGCAGTTCGCCGTCGAATGCGACGTCGACGACGGCGCCGATAACCTGCGTCACCTTGCCGAGGGACGAGCCCGTATCCAGGGTAGCTGCAATAGCCATGATTCTTACCCTCTTTCTTTACGTCAGAGCGCTTCCGCGCCCGAGATGATTTCAATGAGTTCCTTGGTGATCTGCGCCTGACGCTGACGGTTGTAGGAAAGCGTCAGCTTGTTGATCATCTCACCGGCATTGCGCGTGGCGTTATCCATCGCGGACATCTGCGCGCCATAGAAGGAAGCGTTGTTTTCGAGCAGCGCCCGGAAGATCTGCACCGCGACGTTCCTCGGCAGCAGGTCTTCGAGGATTTCCTGTTCGCTCGGCTCGTATTCGTAAAGCGCCGAAGAGGCGTTCGCCGCCTCGCCCGCTTCGAACTTCGCCGGAATAATCTGCTGTGCCGTGGCAATCTGCGAGATCACCGACTGGAAGCGCGCGAAGAACAGCGTCGCAACGTCGAACTCGCCCGCGTTGAACAGTTCCAGGACCTTGTGCGCCACCTCATCCGCCTGCACGAAACCAAGCTGCTTGACTTCGCGGAAGGTGATGTAGTGGACGATGTTTTCCTTGAAGCTGCGGCGCAGGACATCGTTGCCCTTGCGGCCGACCGTCAGGATCTTCACCGTCTTGCCCTGTGCAAGCAGTCTCTGCGCATGGTCGCGGGCAAGGCGAATGATCGAGGAATTGAAGCCCCCCGCCAGACCACGCTCGCCGGTTGCGACGATCAGGAGGTGAACCTGATCCCTGCCCGTGCCCGAAAGCAGAAGCGGCGCTTCGGCATTGCCGGCGTTGGCAGCCGAAAGGCTGGCCAATACCTTGTTCATCCGCTCCGCGTAAGGACGGGCAGCCTCGGCCGCCTCCTGCGCACGGCGCAGCTTCGCCGCGGCGACCATCTTCATCGCCTTGGTGATCTTCTGCGTCGCCTTGACGGAGGCGATCCGGTTTTTCAGATCCTTAAGTGAAGGCATCCGTTATCGGTCCCCTGCGGGTTAGTTGGACTTGATCCGTTCTCAGGCGAAAGACTTCGAGTAGCTGTCGAGAGCAGACTTGAGCTTCGCGCGGGTGTCGTCCGACAACTGCTTCTCGCTACGGATGGTATCGAGGATCGCCTTGCCTTCGGAACGCAGGTAGGAAAGCAGACCCTGCTCGAACTTGCCGACATCGCTGACGGCGATCTTGTCGAGATAGCCGTTGACGCCCGCAAAGATCACCGCAACCTGCTCTTCCGTCTTCAGCGGCGAGAACTGCGGCTGCTTCAGGAGCTCGGTCAGGCGCGCACCGCGGTTGAGCAGACGCTGCGTCGATGCATCGAGGTCGGAGCCGAACTGAGCAAACGCCGCCATTTCGCGATACTGGGCGAGTTCGCCCTTGATCGAGCCGGCAACCTGCTTCATCGCTTTCACCTGCGCGGCGGAACCGACGCGAGAAACCGACAGACCGACGTTAACGGCGGGACGGATGCCCTGGTAGAACAGGTCGGTTTCGAGGAAGATCTGGCCGTCGGTGATCGAGATCACGTTGGTCGGAATGAAGGCCGAAACGTCGTTGCCCTGGGTTTCGATGACCGGCAGAGCGGTCAGCGAGCCGGCGCCGCGATCGTCGTTGAGCTTTGCAGCACGCTCCAAGAGACGCGAATGCAGATAGAAAACGTCGCCCGGATAGGCTTCGCGGCCCGGCGGACGGCGAAGCAACAGCGACATCTGACGGTAGGCAACGGCCTGCTTGGAAAGGTCGTCGTAAGCGATCAGCGCGTGCTGGCCGTTGTCACGGAAGTATTCACCCATCGCGCAGCCGGCGAACGGCGCGAGATACTGCATCGGAGCCGGGTCGGAAGCGGTAGCGGCAACGATGATCGAATACTGCAGCGCGCCACGCTCTTCGAGAACCTTGACGAACTGCGCAACAGTCGAACGCTTCTGACCGATAGCGACATAAACGCAATAAAGCTTGTCGTTGTCCGGGCCGTTGTCGTGGATCGGCTTCTGGTTCAGGAAGGTGTCGAGAATGATGGCAGTCTTGCCGGTCTGGCGGTCGCCGATGACGAGCTCGCGCTGGCCGCGGCCGACCGGGATGAGCGCATCGATGGCCTTGAGACCGGTCGACATCGGCTCATGAACCGACTTGCGCGGAATGATGCCCGGAGCCTTCACGTCGACGCGCGAGCGGCGGCTCGCGTTGATCGGACCCTTGCCGTCGATCGGGTTGCCGAGCGCGTCGACAACGCGGCCGAGCAGTTCCGGACCAACCGGAACGTCCACGATGGCACCAGTCCGCTTGACGGTATCGCCTTCCTTGATCTCGCGGTCGGAGCCGAAGATGACGACGCCGACGTTGTCGGCTTCGAGGTTGAGCGCCATGCCGCGAACGCCGCCGGGAAACTCGACCATTTCACCGGCCTGAACATTGTCCAGTCCATAAACGCGAGCGATGCCGTCACCGACGGACAGAACCTGGCCGACTTCGGAAACCTCTGCCTCTTGGCCGAAGTTCTTGATTTGATCTTTCAGAATTGCGGAAATTTCCGCGGCGCGGATATCCATCAGCCAACCTCTTTCAGTGCAAGCTTAAGGGTGGAAAGTTTGGTGCGAAGGGAGGTGTCGATCTGACGAGAACCGACCTTGACGATGAGGCCGCCGAGGATCGACGGATCGATCGTCACGGCGATTGCCACGTCCTTGCCGGTGACGCCCTTCAGCGCCGACTTGAGCTCAGTTTCCTGCGCTGCGGAAAGCGCATGTGCCGAAGTAACTTCGGCTGTAACCTCGCCGCGATGAGCGGCTGCGATTTCGCGATAGCCACGGATCATGCCTGGCAAAGCAAAGAGACGACGGTTGCCGGCGACCACTTTCAGGAAATTGCCGACGAGGCCGGTGATGCCAGCCCTGTCCGCAACGGCGGAAACGGCATTGCGCTGCTCGTCGGCGGAAAAGACCGGGCTTGCGACCAGACGTCGCAGATCTTCGCTTTCATCCAGCAACGCCTGAAAACGATCAAGATCGGCGGCGACCTTGTCGACCGAACCGGACTCGAGAGCCAGTTCGAAAAGCGAGGAAGCGTAACGCTCCGCTACACCGGAAATAAGCTGGGACGTGTCAGCCACGGGCACAGTTTCCCTGTATTGCCATCCAAGCGCCAGACCCTGTGGGAGAGGTGCAGCAAGACCTTGAAATCGTTTGATTATTTCTCAGAACCTGCAGAGCTTCCGCTCTACCCTTTCCGACTTTCGCGGTCCGTCTAGCATAGGATGTAGGGACTCGCAACACGCCTGATAGAGGAAAAAGCCCGCGACGCAAGGGCTTGGGCCGGAATTTATCCGGGAACGGGAAGGATTTTCAGAGCTTTTCGTTCAAAGCGTCGAATTCGAGCGTCAAATATAGCCGAAGACATAGGCGAGCGGGCCTGCCGAAATCACAACCTGAAGTAGGAAAATCGCTATATTTCTGGGGGTGAAGGCTCGGTCGAAGACACATGAGACGACGCGTCCGGCAGCTGCGAATGCGAGGGCTATGCCAAGCGTCATGTAGATCCAGTCCTGGGCCAGCATGATGGCCGTAAGGCCGAGACCGAGGTGATGGGCGCCAACCGCCCGAACCGCCGCGTAACCCTCCGGCCGCACCTCGCCGATCTGAAAGGCCATGAGCCGCAAAACCGGACCCGGAAAAAGCAGGAGAAGGAGACCAAGAACTGCTGTCGCCGCGGCGCCGGCGAAAGCCAGCTGCTCGCCGAGCTCGGCTGGGAAATAAAGTTCCATTCGATCCTCGCTGTGTTCGATTCGGCCGATTCTAGCGCAAGCGGTAAACAAGTCGCAAAAATGGGCGACTAAAGGAAACTCTGAGGATCGACATCGAGTTGGATCTGGACCGAGCCGCGTTGCTTCGGGCCATTCGTCAGCATTGCCTTGAGAAACGCCTGCATGTCGGAATTGCGCCGGCCATGGACGAGCAGCCGAAACCGATGCCGGCCCCGCACCAGCGCAAGCGGCGCTTCCGCAGGCCCGAGCACGGATATCCCCGTTACCCTCGGCGCGGCCGCCCGCAAGCCACGGGCGTGGTTTTCGGCATCAGCCCGGTTGTCGGCGGAAACGATGAGCGAAGCGAGCCGGCCGAACGGTGGCAGGATTGCCCTTTCCCGTTCGGCGATCTCGCGTTCGTAAAAGGCCCCCGCGTCGCCGGACACGATCGCCTGCATCACCGGATGCTGGGGCTGGAAGGTCTGCAGGAGACCATGGCTCTTCCGGCCTGTTCGTCCAGCACGGCCTGTGACCTGGGAAAGAAGCTGGAAGGTGCGCTCCGCCGCGCGGGGATCTCCGTTCGACAGTCCGAGATCGGAATCGACGATGCCCACCAGCGTCATCAGCGGGAAATTATGCCCCTTGGCGACGAGCTGGGTGCCGATGACGATATCCGCCTCGCCCTTGGCGATGGCTTCGAGCTCCAGCCGCATGCGTTTGACGCCGCCGAGCAGATCCGACGACATGACGATCGTGCGCGCATTCGGAAAGTGCTTTTCCACTTCCTCGGCGATGCGCTCGACACCCGGACCGCAGGCGACCAGATGATCCAACGTTCCGCATTCAGGGCAGGCTTCGGGAGTGGGCTCGGAATAACCGCACTGATGGCACTGGATCTGCCTCTTGAACCGATGCTCTACCAGCCAACTCGAACATTGCGGGCACTGGAACCGATGGCCGCAGACGCGGCAAAGCGTCAGCGGAGCGTAACCGCGACGGTTGAGGAAGAGCAGCGACTGCTCGCCCTTCTCGATCGTTTTGGCCATCGCCCGAAGAAGCACCGGCGAGAGAAAGCCGCCGCGCTCCGGAGGATGCCGCCGCATATCGACCAGGTGCAGGTCCGGCATCGCCGCATCGCCGAAGCGGGTCGGCAGGTGCACCGTATTGTAGCGGCCGGCGAGACCATTAACCTGGCTTTCAACCGAAGGCGTCGCCGAGACCAGGACGATCGGGAAGTCACCGATCCGCGCGCGCACCACCGCCATGTCGCGGGCATTGTAGAAAACCCGGTCCTCCTGCTTGTAGGCGGGGTCGTGTTCTTCATCGACGATGATCAGGCCGAGTTCCTCGAAAGGCAGGAAGAGCGCGGATCGGGCGCCTGCGACAACCCTCACCTCGCCGGTCACCACGCCCCGCCAGACCTTTTCACGGATCCGGGGTGAAAGATCGGAATGCCATTCGCCGGGCTTGGCGCCGAAACGCTCCTGGAACCGCTCGAGGAAACTCGAGGTCAGGGCAATTTCAGGCAGCAGGATCAGTACCTGTTTTCCCCGTCTCAAAGTTTCCGCGATCGCTTCGAAATAGACTTCCGTCTTGCCCGAACCGGTAACGCCATCGATGAGAGAGGGGGAGAACCCGCCTGAGCGAATGAAGCCGACGATTTCCTCCGCCGCGTCTTTCTGTGGCCCTTCGATGCGCGGCGCGACATAATCCGGATCGGGCTTCGCCACCACTGGCGGCGGCGGCAGGAAAATCGTCTCGAATATGCCCTGCCCCGTCAGTCCGTCGACAACGCTTAGCGAAACGCCCGCCGCATGCGCAAGGCCGCTGCGAGTCCACGGTAGGCTTTCTTCACGGATCAGATCGAGCACCCGGGCACGCGCCGGTGTAATACGTTCCGGCTGGCCGCCTATATAACGCAGTCCCTCCACCATCGGCTCCGGGTCGAGCGCGGCAGGTGCCCGGATCGCCATGCGCGCCACAAGGCCGGGCGGAGAGAGGGTATAACTTGCCACCCAATCGACAAAATCCCGCATCTCCTTGGAAAGCGGCGGGCAATCGAAGACCAGCGTGATGGGGCGTAGCTTTTTGGGATCGAGCTTCTCGTCGTTCTCGCCATCCCAGACGACGCCGATCAGTTGCCGAGGCCCGACCGGCACCTGAACCACAGAACCAGGCTCCACATGCATGCCATCCGGCACAGCATAGCTATAGGCACCCGGCACCGGCAGCGGCACCAGGACCGGTACCACGCTTCTTGGCGCAGGCGCCTCCAATAACGAACCAAAAAGATCGGACGAATCTATGCCCATTGGCGGCGACCATGCCCAAACGCGGAACAAAAGTGAACCCTAAAGAGGATCAGCTCTCATCGTCCTCTATGAAGCCCGTCAGCCGCATCCCCTCGATCCAGGTTGCCCCATCTTTGCGGATGACGCGCTTCGGACGGACGCCACAACGCTCCTCCACCGCCGAAGCGAGCGGTTCGGAATGGGTGACGATCCAGATCTGGCTTGAGCGTGCGGCTTCTGCGATCATGTCGGCGAGCGGCGGCAGCATGTCGGGATGCAGGCTTCCCTCAGGCTCGTTGAGTGCAATTAGGGGCGGCTGTCGATAGGACATCAGCGCTGCGGCAAGCCCAAGGAAGCGGATCTGCCCGTCGGAAAGCTCTCGCGGCTGAAAAAGCCGTTTTGGAAAATCGGGAAAAACCAGTCCGAATTCCGCATATTCTCCCGGCTGCGGCACATGAAGCTTTGCCCCTCCGAAGGCCGCCGCAATTGCCCGATCCAGATCCACGGTGTCTCCGCGTGTATGCACAAGCGTCGCGAAGACGGCCGCCAGATTGCCACCATCCTGATCAAGGAGCGGCGACGTCACCGCGAGACAGGGCCGCCGCAAGGGTGAATCGCGGTCGGTCCGAAACCCGTGGAAGAACCGCCAGCCGTCGACAAGTTGGCGGAAGGCGCCGACTTCCGGATAATGCCCAGCATCCCCAAGCAGGGCGATCGCCGTTTCCGAAGTCATGGCCTGTTCCGGATATTCCTGCATCCGGCCATGCTCGCCGCGTACCATGATGCCTGGCCCCGCCCGCTTCACCATCGTCACCGGGCGCGAGCCGGTTTCCACCGAAAGCTCTTCCGCCTTGATCTGCGGTTCGAAAGCAAAGCCAGCCGCGGCAACCGGAGGGCGAAGTCCTGCCTCCACCCGGTATCGGAAGGTTGCCGCCCGCTCCTCGTCCAGCACCTCGACCTCAAGCTTTATGCGAAAATTCTTCTCATCCCGCCTCGGTCCCGACCAGAGCGCCGACGCCATGCCGCCTTCGGCGGCGATCTCGTAGGCGAGATTGCCGCGAACAGCCGCCTGCACGAGCTGCAGCGCGCGATAAAGATTGGATTTTCCGACCCCGTTCTCGCCGATGAACAAATTGACGCCGGCCAGATCCATGCGGATCGACCGAAGCGATCGGTAGTTGGCGGCGAACATCGAGCGGAGCAGCATGACGATTTCCCGCGAATGCCTGTCGGATCAAAAGCGCTGAACGAATTTCGCGTCCTGATCGGCTGCCAGATCAAAGACCGTGTGATGTTCGAGCGCCCTGGTCACATCGACGACATCGCCCTCCAGCTCCTCGGGCGGGATCATCTGGCCGACCGTAAAGTCGAAGCGATTACCCTTCTTGTTCAGGAGCTCGTAGAACACTGTCATGTCGCGAAGTTCGGTCGACCATTTGGCAAACCAGTAAAACAGGCCCGAATTGCGCGCCCGCATGTGGATCGGCAGGATCGGCAGATTGTACTTGCGCGCCAGCCCGACGGCAGACGTCTTCCATGGCCGCTCGTTCAGCTTGCCTTCCGCCCAATAGGCGATGCGCCCGGAGGGAAAGAGCACCATGGCCTTGCCGTCTTCCACCGTCTTGTTGGTCAGAACCAGGGTCTCGCGGGTCTTCAGCTTGCTCTTGTACTCTTCCCGCCATTCCACCGGGATGATCATCTCGGCAAAACGAGGATTGACCCGCACGGCGTCACGGTTGGCGAACACCATCATGTCCGGCCGGCGCGACTTCAGGAGGTCGAAGACGGCAACACCGTCGGCAATGCCGGTCGGATGATTGCTGACGAGAATGAAGCCGCCTTTTTCAGGAATACGTTCTGCATTTTGTACCCGGACATCGAGCTTCAGGAGATCGCTCATGTATTCGAAGCACTGAAAGCCGTTGAGGTTCGAGATGTCGTTGGCAAATTCGATTGCTCTACCGTAGCGCAGAAGCGTGTAGAGAAAGGGCCGCATGACCGGCCAGAGCGGATTGTGGACGATGCGCTGGCCCCGCTCGGAAATCAGCGTGTCGACGATGTGACCGGGTCTGCCTTGAGAAACGAGAGCGAGTGTTTCCGCGAATTGTCCAAAAGTTGTCATGGAATCACGGCGCGCCATAGAAACTCCCGCAGACAGGACCTGCGGTATATCGCAGCCCCGTGTGATCGAACGATGACATAGTTACCAATGATTAGGAATTCCGTAACGCCGTCGGTAGCAATCTGGGGCGTCCTTTCCCGGAATTCAACAGGCCGTAGATTGAATGAACTGCTGATTATTGCCGCACCCGATCTGATGGAAAAGCGCCGCGCATGGCTCGAGAGCCTCGCCAGCGAGCGTCGTTTGTCGAGCAACACCCTCGATGCCTATGAGCGGGACACGCGTCAATTTCTGACGTTCCTGACAGGTCATATGGGCGGCCCCGTCAAACTTTCCGACATCCATTCGCTGCGTCCGGCGGATCTGCGAGCCTTCCTGGCTGCACGCCGTCGCGAGGGTTCTGGCGCCCGCTCGCTCGGGCGCCATCTGGCCGGACTGCGCTCGTTTCTGCGCTATCTGGAGCGCAAGGGATTGGTAAATGCAGCCGCCGCAGGCGCCATCCGTGCGCCGAAGCAGCCGAAATCGCTTCCCAAGCCACTGACGGATCGCCAGGCCCTCGACCTGGTCAAGATAGACGCACAATTGCAGGGAGAGCCGTGGATTGCCGCACGGGACGCGGCAGTCCTTGCTCTCCTTTATGGCTGCGGTCTGCGCATTTCGGAGGCGCTAGGGCTGCAGCCCACGGACCTGACACCGGAATCGACAACCCTGCGCATCACGGGCAAGGGAGGCAAGACCCGCATCGTGCCCCTTCTTCCGGTCGTGTTCGAAGCTGTCGCCACCTATAGGAAACTCTGTCCGTATCATCTCGCCGCCGATGAGCCGTTGTTCCGGGGTGCCCGCGGAGGGCCGCTGCAGCCAGCCATCATCCAGCGCGAGATGCAGAAGCTGAGAAGCGCCCTCGGTCTGCAGGAGACGGCAACACCGCATGCCCTGAGGCATTCCTTCGCCACACATCTGCTGGCCGGCGGCGGCGATCTCCGCACGATCCAGGAGCTGCTCGGCCATGCCAGCCTATCCACCACCCAGGTCTATACGGGCGTGGATTCATCGCGGCTGCTTGAGGTCTACGACCGCGCCCATCCCCGCGCATGAACCAAGTTTTAACCACCGGCGTTAAGCGCTTGTGCAGTCGCCACGGGTAAGATGCCGCTGCCTCTCAGACGGATGACATGATGACCCCCGCCTATCCCACCGCCGGCGCTTTTTTCCAGCGCGCTCAAAGCCTGACGCTTTGGCTGATCGCCAGTGTCCACGTGATCGCGCTTGCGTCTTTCCTTCTCATTCTCGGCGCGTTGTCTCCGGCCCGCGCAGACGTGACGGGTTGCGGTGGGACGAACCTCCTTGAGGAGATGAAGGTCGAAAATCCCTCCCGTTACGAGCAGGTCGTAGCCGAAGGTGCCAAGGTTCCCAATGGCAAGGGCGTGTTGTGGAAGATCGAGAAGGACGGCGTTGCGCCTTCCTACCTGCTTGGGACCATGCACGTCTCCGACCCCCGCGTGCTCGCCATGTCGCCGGCTGCGGTGAGAGCTCAAGCTGCCAGCAAGACCGTCGTCATCGAATCGGACGAGGTGCTGGACGAGAAGAAGGCAATGGCTGGCATTCTCACCAAGCCCGAACTCACCATGTTCACGGACGGCAGCTCGATCGAAAAACTGTTGCCGAAAGAGGAGATCACGCTTCTTGAAGCCGGGTTGAAGAAGCGCGGTATTCCGCTGGCTGCCGTTTCACGCATGAAACCGTGGATGCTGATGTCCTTCGTCTCCCTGCCTGCCTGCGAAATGGCGCGGAAGGCCAAAAATCCCGATTTCCTCGACAAGCAGATCGCCCGTGATGCCATGGCGGCCGGAAAGTCCGTGAAAGGATTGGAAACCTTCGCAGAGCAGCTGTCGGCGATGGCGGCTATCCCGATCGAGTTTCACTTGAAATCCCTGGTTGAGACCATACGGCTCGGGCCAAAAATGGATGACGTCTTTGAAACGATGACGGAACTTTATCTTGCCGGAGATATCGGCATCACGATGCCGCTGCTGAAGGCAGTCGCACCCGATGGCAGCGACGAAGCAGGATATGCTGAATTCGAGAAGATCGTCGTGACCAAGCGCAACCATCTGATGGCAGAGCGCGCCGCCCCGATACTTGCAGAGGGCGCCGCCTTCGTTGCCGTCGGCGCTCTTCACCTGCCTGGCGAAGAAGGCCTGATCGAATTGCTGCGCAAGCAGGGCTTCACGGTTACAGCGGCGAACTAACGCCGCGGGTCATCCGCCTCATCACATCCGTCTTCCAGTAGAACTGGTGCACAAGCGCGCCGCCGATATGGGCGAGGATGAGCCCCCACATGAAGAGTTTCATCGGCCCGGCATGGGCCAAGGCTGCGGTCTTGTTTCCGAAATAATAGGCGCCGATACCGGCAAACGGCATCACGAAGAACAGCGCATAAAAGGCCCAGTGGCTGATCTTCGCGACCATGCGCAGCAAGGGCGGCTCTTCCTTCGGTTCCGGCGGAGCGCCCTGGATGAAGCGAAGACAGAGCCGGACAAGGGCCAGTACCAGCACCGCGATGCCCACATAGGCATGGATATTGGCGGCATTCACCTGCTCGGGCGTCGGCGTCTGCCCGCCGAAGAAGGCTCGACCCCAGGTCTCCATCGCCTCGGCGAAGAGCAGGTTGAAAAGGATCAGTCCGGCCATCAGCCAATGCAGGATGCGCTGCGGAAGTGAGAAGGAGGTTGCCATTGTCTCCACCTTTCGGAAAACGGGAACATGGCAGCCAGTCTATGAGGCTTCGCCCGACTCTCAAGCGAAAGCAGCAATCCTGTCCAAGATTTAATCCTGGATTTGATGATTGCCAAAGCGGCGCCAAGCAGGCCGACACAGACTCCGCCTGAACAGAAAAGGCGGGACTTGCATCCCGCCTCTTTCAACCTTCGATCAACCTGGCCGCTTACATATGGATCGGCTTGAAGAAGGTGCCGAGCGCCGCTTCCTTCACGGCCTCCGACATCGTCGGGTGTGCGTGGCAGGTACGGCCGAGGTCTTCGGAAGAGCCCCCGAATTCCATGAGAACGGCAATCTCGTGAATCATCTCGCCGGCCCCGAAACCAACGATATGGCCGCCGAGAACCCGGTCGGTCTCCCTGTCGGCGAGGATCTTCACGAAGCCGTCCGTCGCCAGCATGGCACGTGCACGGCCATTTGCGGTGAACGGGAACTTGCCGACCTTGTAGGCGACGCCTGCGTCCTTTAGCTCTTCCTCTGTCTTGCCGACGGAGGCGACTTCCGGCTGGGTGTAGACGACGCCCGGGATGACATCGTAGTTCACATGACCGTGTTGCCCGGCGAGGATTTCGGCAAGCGCCACGCCTTCGTCTTCCGCCTTGTGTGCGAGCATCGGCCCTTTCACCACGTCGCCGATCGCATAGATGCCAGCCACGTTGGTCTTGAAATGGCCGTCGATTTCGACGCGGCCGCGATTATCGAGCGCCACGCCCGCCTCTTCGAGGCCAAGACCTGCCGTATAGGGCTTGCGGCCCGTCGAGATCAGCACGACGTCGGCCTCGACGGTCTGGGCCTCCCCGCCCTTGACCGGTTCATAAGTGACCTTGGCGCCATTGGCGGTTTTCTCGACGCCGGTGACCTTAGCATCGGTGCGGATATCCATGCCCTGTTTTGCCATCATGCGCTGGAACTGCTTGGAAACTTCACCGTCCATTCCGCCTAGAAGCTTGTCGAGATATTCCACGACGGTGACCTTTGCCCCGAGGCGGGACCAGACGGAGCCGAGCTCCATGCCGATGACGCCGCCGCCGACGACCACCAGATGCTGCGGCACCTTGTCGAGTGCGATGGCGCCGGTGGAGGAGACGATAGTCTTCTCATCGATCTCAACATTGACGCCGGGAATTCCGGCGACGTCCGAGCCCGTTGCGATCACGATATTCTTCGCCTCGATCTCCTGAACCTTGCCGTCCTCGCCGGTGACCGAGACTTTGCCCGCCGCAACGATTTTGCCGGTGCCCTGGAAGCCGTCGATCTTGTTCTTCTTGAAGAGAAAAGAAACACCGTCGACATTGGACTTCACGGTCGCATCCTTGTGCGCCATCATCTTCTCGAGGTTCAGCTTGGGAGCGGAAACCTCGACGCCGAGCGCGTCCATGCCATGAGCGGCGTGATGGAACATCTCCGAAGCGTGCAACAGCGCCTTTGACGGGATGCAGCCGACATTGAGGCAGGTGCCGCCATAGGTGGCGCGCTTTTCGACGACCGCGACCTTCAGGCCGAGCTGAGCCGCCTTGACCGCGCAGACATAACCGCCCGGGCCGCTTCCGATTACGATCACATCATAAGCCATAGTGTCTTTCCTTTTCTCTATTCGGTTAGCGCCCGCCGCTCACGTCGAGGATAGCGCCGGTTATATAGGAAGCCGTCGGCGATAGAAGATAGAGGACGGCATCCGCCACCTCCTCCGCCCTGCCCGGCCGTTGCATGGGAATGCTGGAAGCCATTTCTCGCGCCCTGTCCGGCAGGCCTCCGGACGCATGAATCTCCGTGTCGATGACGCCCGGACGAATTGCGTTGACGCGTATGCCCTCGGTCGCGACCTCGCGCGCTAGCCCGATCGTCAGGGTATCGATCGCAGCCTTGGAGGCGGCATAGTCAACATATTGGCCTGGCGAACCTAGCTTGGCAGCCATGGAGGAAATGTTGACGATCGCGCCGCCCCTGCCGCCGCGCTTCGTGGACATGCGACGCACGGCCTCGCCGGCACACAGGATCGAGCCGGTCACGTTGATCCGCATCATGCGTTCGACACGTTCCGCGCTCATTTCGTCAATGCGCTGCGGTATGTCGACAATGCCGGCATTGTTCACCAGCCCGTCGAGCCGACCGAAATGCTTATCCACGACCTCGAACATCGAAACGATCTCGGCCGCGTTGCCGACATCGGCTTTGATTGCAACACCCTTGCCGCCTGCCGCCTCGATGGCGGCGACGACTTCTTCGGCGGCCTTCTGATTGGACGTGTAGTTCACCGCCACATGCCAGCCGCGGCTTGCTGCCAGAAGCGAAACCGCCGCGCCGATACCGCGGCTTCCGCCGGTTACCAGTAGAACGGACGCTTCCGTCATTTTGTACATTCCTTGAATTCGTAGAGATCCCACGGAACCGACTTGAGGCCGCTCTTCTCCCACAAGCCTGAATGCCGGATTGCAGGTCCGAGGCCAGACATCAGGACGGCATCCGGCGCCTGGCTGCCCTCGGGGCCTAATATGTCGATATGGCCGCTCGCGACGTTCAGAGCATAAGGCACGCCTGTCCAAACGGTGCAGGCTCTCAATTCGGCCCCCGTTGCATCTCCCTGAGGGCAATTGTTCATTGCCATTCCGGCGGGGCGAGCGGAGTCCTCGTCATACATGACGTTGCCGTCGAGCTTCAGCTTGCCGCCGGTCACGGTGAACAGATGGCTGACCGCCGCCGCATCGGACCCCACGGGCTTGAAGGAGAGGACGGTTCCGGCCTCCGCCTCGACAAACACCGCCTTTTCGATCGCGCATCTGTCTGCGGCCGAAGCCACGGCCGGCATCAGGCATAAAGGCAGCAGCCATGTCTTCAGGCAAAGGCTCATGGCGTCACCAGAAAAGCGCGATCATCATGGCCAGCAATCCGAACATGCTGATCAGCCAGACGAAAGATCGAAGATAAGGGATGCCTGCGAGATAGAGAGGCACGTAGACGATCCGCGCGGCAAACCAGATCCATCCGCCGGCAAGACCGGAACCCGAGGAGTCGTCGCCCGCAAAGGCGACGCCGAGCAGCAAGCCTACAAAGGCCGGATAGGTCTCCCGGAAATTCCCGGACGCCCTTGCGGCACGACCGGCAAATTTGCCGCTCGGTTCGCGGCCATCGTCCCGCGGACCGGCGTTCCAAGCCGAGCCAAGCTCACGGGTCGAAAGCACACCCTGGAGCAGGATATGGAAAACGAGCAGGATCACGCTCAGGGCAAGCAGCGCCATGTAAGGCGTGACCGTAACCCCGAGCGTCTCCATGTCAGGCTCCCGTCTTAGAGATCGAGGACCAGCCGTTCCGGATCTTCGAGGCTTTCCTTCACACGGACGAGGAAGGTTACGGCTTCCTTGCCGTCAACCATGCGGTGATCGTAGGACAGCGCCAGATACATCATCGGACGGATGACGACCTGACCGCCGATCGCGACCGGACGCTCCTGGATCTTGTGCATGCCGAGGATGCCGGATTGCGGAGCGTTCAGGATCGGCGAGGACATCAGCGATCCGTAAACGCCGCCGTTGGAAATGGTGAAGGTCCCGCCCTGCATGTCAGCCATCGAAAGCTGGCCGTCGCGGGCAAGCTTTCCGAGGCGGCCGATCTCCTTTTCGATCTCTGCAATCGACATCTGGTCGGCATCGCGAACGACCGGAACGACCAGACCCTTGTCGGTGCCGACGGCAACGCCGACGTGACAATAGTTCTTGTAGATGATGTCGGTGCCGTCGATCTCGGCATTGACTGCCGGCAGTTCCTTCAGGGCATGGGTGACAGCCTTCGTGAAGAAGCCCATGAAGCCGAGCTTCACGCCGTGCTTCTTCTCGAAGATGTCCTTGTACTTGTTACGCAGGTCCATGACGGCCTTCATGTCCACCTCGTTATAGGTGGTCAGCATGGCGGCGGTATTCTGCGCATCCTTCAGACGACGGGCGATAGTCTGGCGCAGGCGCGTCATCTTCACGCGCTCTTCGCGGGCAGCATCGTCGGCAGAGGAAACCGGACGGGGAGCGGCCGGAGCTGCAGGTGCCTGGGCCGGGGCGGAAACTCCCCTGGCGACGGCTGCGATCACGTCACCCTTCAGAACCTGGCCACGCTTGCCGGAACCGTCGATGTCCGAGGTGGAGATGTTGTTGTCGGCGGCGATCTTCGCAGCGGCCGGAGCCGGCGGCATAGAGGATGCGGCGGCCGGGGCAGCAGCGGGAGCCGGAGCTGCGGGTTCTGCAGCCTTGGCGGGCGCGGCTTCCGCGGGCTTGGCAGCCGGAGTGGCAGTAGCCGCACCTGCAGCACCTTCGGCAATCTGGCCGAGCAGGGCGCCGAGGCCCACGGTTTCACCGTTGTTGGCGACGATCTCGGTCAGAACGCCGGAAGCCGGAGCCGGAACTTCGACGGTCACCTTGTCCGTTTCGAGTTCGAGAAGCGGCTCGTCCGCCTTGACCGTGTCGCCCACCTTCTTGAACCAGGTGCCGACGGTTGCCTCGCTGACGGATTCTCCGAGGGTGGGAACGCGGATTTCAGTGGCCATTGTTGTGAGTTCCTGAATGGTTGTTTTCGTTTATTCGGCAGCCGCGGCGGTTGCCGCTGACTTCCGGAGAATGATGGAGGGCATGGGAGAAATTTCAAACCGGAAGCCGAAGCCCGCCTTGATCACCGGATCCCCGTCCGCCAGCGCCTGGGCAGCGGGCTCGTCGGCGGCCTCCACCACAGCGATGCCGAAAGCCCCGTCCACTGCAAAGACCGGACCGACGGCGATCGCGCTGCCCGTTTCCGCAAGCTCCCGCCAATAATCGGCATGAAGCTGCATCGCCGACATTTCCTCCGGCGATGCATCGAACGGAAAGCCCGGCCTTGGCGGTACGAGCTTCAGGTGAAAATAGGCCATCGGCCTCTCTCCTTAGCCGCCGAGCGCGTCTTCGAGGAAGGCCTCGAGCTGCGCCAGATGCTTGGACATCAGACCCGTTGCCGGCGAAGCCGCAGCCGGGCGACCCGTATAACGGACCCGCTGATACTTCGCATCGATATGCGCCAGCACCCATTCCAGGTACGGATCGATGAACGCCCAGGCGCCCATGTTCTTCGGCTCTTCCTGGCACCAGACCATCTCCGCGTTCCGGAAGCGGGACAACTCGTTGATGAGCGCCTTGGCAGGGAACGGATAAAGCTGTTCGATGCGCAGCAGGTAGATGTCGTCGATGCCGCGCTTTTCGCGCTCTTCGAGCAGGTCGTAATAGACCTTGCCGGTGCAGAGCACGACGCGGCGGATCTTGGCATCCTTCTGCAGCTTGATCGGGCCGTCCTTGATGACCTCCGCATCGTCCCACAAAAGGCGGTGGAAGGAGGATTCGCCCGCCATTTCGGCCAGCGTCGAGGTTGCACGCTTGTGCCGCAACAGCGACTTCGGCGTCATCAGGATCAGCGGCTTGCGGAAGTCGCGCTTCACCTGCCGGCGCAGAATGTGGAAGTAGTTCGCCGGCGTCGTGCAATTGGCGACCTGCATATTGTCTTCGGCGCACATCTGCAGCCAACGCTCCAGACGGGCGGACGAATGTTCCGGGCCCTGGCCTTCATAGCCATGCGGCAGAAGGCAGACGAGACCGGACATGCGCAGCCACTTGCGCTCGCCCGACGAGATGAATTGGTCGAAAACCACCTGCGCGCCATTTGCAAAGTCCCCGAACTGCGCTTCCCAAAGCGTCAGCGCATTCGGACGCGCCAGCGAATAGCCGTATTCGAAGCCAAGCACCGCCTCTTCCGAGAGCATCGAGTTGATGACTTCGTAGCGGGCTTGGGTGGGAGACAGATTGGCGAGCGGAATGAAGCGCTCCTCGGTCTCCTGATCGTAGAGCACCGAATGACGCTGCGAGAACGTGCCGCGTTCGCAATCCTGACCGGAAAGACGGATTTTTGTGCCTTCCGTGACAAGCGAACCGAAAGCGAGAGCTTCGGCCATCGCCCAGTCGATGCCTTCGCCGGTCTCGACCATCTGCGCGCGGTTTTCCATGAAGCGCTTGATCGTGCGGTGGGCGTTGAAGCCGTCCGGAACCGTCGACAGCTTGCGGCCGATCTCCTTCAGCTGCTTCATCGGCATGGCGGTCTTGCCGCGCCGCTGTTCGTCGGCATTGTCGGCCGAGCGCAAGCCGGACCACTGGCCGTCCAGCCAGTCGGCCTTGTTGGGCTTATAGCTCTGGCCGGCTTCGAACTCCGCTTCGAGATGAGCGCGCCAATCGGCCTTCATCTTCTCGAATTCGCCCTCGGAAAGCAACCCTTCCGAGATCAGGCGGTCGGCGTAAAGCTGTGCAACCGTCTTGTGGCCGCGGATCACCTTGTACATCTTCGGCTGCGTGAACGCCGGCTCGTCGCCTTCGTTGTGACCGAAGCGGCGGTAGCAGAACATGTCTATCACGACCGGCTTGTGGAACTTCATCCGGTATTCGGTTGCAACCTTCGCCGCATAGACGACCGCTTCCGGATCGTCGCCGTTGACGTGGAAGATCGGGGCTTCGATCATCTTGGCAACGTCGGACGGATAGGGCGAGGAGCGCGAGAAGGCCGGATTGGTGGTGAAGCCGATCTGGTTGTTGATGATGAAGTGCATGGTGCCGGCGACGCGGTGGCCGCGCAGACCGGACAAGCCGAGGATTTCCGCCACGACGCCCTGGCCGGCAAAGGCCGCATCGCCGTGCAGCAAGAGCGGCAGAACCTTGGCACGCTCCTTGAGCGGAATGACGTCACCTTCCCACACCTTCGCCAGCAGGTCCTGCTTGGCGCGAGCCTTGCCCATGACGACCGGGTTGACGATTTCGAGATGCGAAGGGTTGGCCGTCAGCGACAGATGGACCTTGTTGCCGTCGAACTCGCGGTCCGAGGAAGCGCCGAGATGGTACTTCACGTCGCCCGAACCTTCGACTTCGTCAGGTTTGAACGAGCCGCCCTTGAATTCGTGGAACACGGCGCGGTGCGGCTTGCCCATGACGTTGGTGAGCACGTTGAGGCGACCGCGGTGCGCCATGCCGAGCACGACTTCCTCAAGCCCCTCTTGGCCGCCACGCTTGATGATCTGTTCGAGCGCCGGAATCAGCGATTCACCGCCGTCGAGGCCGAAGCGCTTGGTGCCCTTGAACCGGACGTCGAGGAACTGCTCGTAGCCTTCACCCTCGACCAGCTTCTGGAGGATCGCCTTCTTGCCGGCGGGCGTGAATTCGACGCCCTTGTCCGGCCCTTCGATACGGCCCTGAATCCAAGACTTCTCTTCCGGGTTGGAGATATGCATGAATTCGACGCCGAGCGTCGAGCAGTAGGTGCGTTCGAGGATCGCGATCATCTCGCGGATGGTCGCGTATTCAAGACCCAGCACGTTGTCGATGAAGATTTTGCGATCGTAGTCGGCTTCCGTGAAGCCGTATGCCGTCGGCGAAAGCTCGTTGTAATCCTCGACCGGAGCGGCAAGACCGAGAGGATCGAGCTTCGCATGCAGGTGGCCGCGCATGCGATAGGCGCGGATCATCATGATGGCGCGGACGCTGTCGCGCGTTGCCTGCAGGATGTCAGCCTCGTTGACCGGCTTGTCGGCGGCAACTGCCGCAGCTTCGGCCTTCGCCTTGACCTTGCTTTCGATGGCTTTTTCCACGACCGGCCAATTGCCGTCCAACGCCGACACCAGCTCGCCGTTGGCAGCGATCGGCCAGTTCTTGCGCTGCCAGGAGGCCCCACGCGCCGCGCTCTTCACGTCATTCGGGTTATCGGCCAGTGCCTTGAAAAAGGCTTGCCATTCCGGGGCTACCGAATTCGGGGCGTCCTCATACCGGGCATGAAGCTGCTCGATATAGGCCGCATTCGCGCCGTCGAGGAAGGAAGTGATGAGGAACTGCTCGTTGGCTTCTTGCCGTGCCATGGTTTCCTGCGGGCGCCGCGCCCGCCTCCTGACGTAATCGGAAACCGAAACAACTTCCGGCATCCGCATTTTCCTGGTCTTCGTCTGTTATTTTCAGCCGCCGGGGCGGCGCGCGCCTAAGGCGCGAAACAGACAGGCGAGGCTTGGACTGCTTCGCCTGTCTGAAACTTGCCGGATCAATCGCCGCCTATCTATCGACAGCGATTGTCCCTTATGTGGCGTCAGCCCTTGAGGACTTCAACCAAGGTCTTGCCGAGGCGGGCCGGAGACGGCGACACCTTGATGCCTGCCGATTCCATGGCGGCAATCTTCGATTCCGCGTCACCCTTGCCGCCGGAAACCACCGCACCGGCGTGACCCATGGTGCGGCCCTTCGGCGCCGTACGGCCCGCGATGAAGCCAGCCATCGGCTTCTTGCGGCCCTTTTTGGCTTCGTCCTTGAGGAACTGTGCGGCATCCTCCTCCGCCGAGCCGCCGATTTCGCCGATCATGATGATCGACTGCGTGGCTTCGTCAGCGAGGAACATTTCAAGCACATCGATGAACTCGGTGCCCTTGACCGGGTCGCCGCCGATGCCGACAGCTGTCGTCTGGCCGAGACCCTCGTTGGAGGTCTGGAACACGGCTTCGTAGGTGAGCGTGCCCGAACGGGAAACGATGCCGACCGAACCCTTGCGGAAGATGGAGCCCGGCATGATGCCGATCTTGCATTCTTCCGGCGTCAGGATGCCTGGGCAGTTCGGTCCGAGCAGGCGGGACTTCGAACGGTCGAGGCGAGCCTTGACGCGCACCATGTCCATGACCGGAATGCCTTCCGTGATGCAGGTGATGAACGGAATCTCGGCTTCGATCGCTTCGATGATCGCGTCTGCGGCGCCTGCCGGCGGCACGTAGATCACGGTCGCGTCGGCACCAGTCTTTTCCTTGGCTTCCGCAACCGAGGTAAAGATCGGCAGCGACGTGCCGTCGACGCCGGACGACCACGATTCGCCGCCCTTCTTGGGATGAACGCCGCCCACCATCTTGGTGCCGTAATAGGCGAGCGCCTGCTCCGTATGGAAAGTTCCGGTCTTGCCGGTCAGGCCCTGGACGATGACCTTTGTGTCTTTGTTGACGAGAATAGACATTGGTTCCGGTCCTTCCAGGTTAGGCTTCGATCGCCGCGACGATCTTCTTCGCCGCGTCGTCAAGGTCGTCAGCCGCCGTGATAGCGAGACCAGACTCGTTCAGGATCTTCTTGCCGAGCTCGACATTGGTGCCTTCGAGGCGCACGACGAGCGGAACCTTCAGTCCCACTTCCTGCACCGCCGCGACAACGCCTTCGGCGATGACGTCGCAGCGCATGATGCCGCCGAAGATGTTGACGAGGATGCCCTCGACCTTCGGGTCGGCGGTAATGATCTTGAAGGCCGCAGCGACCTTTTCCTTGCCAGCGCCGCCACCGACGTCACAGAAGTTCGCCGGCTCCTTGCCGTAGAGCTTGATGATGTCCATCGTCGCCATGGCGAGACCGGCACCATTGACCATGCAGCCGATATTGCCGTCGAGCGCCACATAGGCGAGGTCCCACTTGGAGGCCTCGATTTCCTTGGCGTCTTCTTCCGTCTCGTCGCGCAGCGCCTTGACGTCGTCGTGTCGGAACAGCGCATTACCGTCGAATGACATCTTCGCGTCGAGCACGCGCAGGTGGCCATTCTGCATGACGATCAGCGGATTGACTTCCAGAAGGGCCATGTCCTTCTCGTTGAAGGCCTTGTAGAGCGCCGGGAAGAGCGACTTGGCGTCTTCCGCAGCAGCGCCTTCGAGCGCCAGAGCCTTGGAGATCGCCGCGATGTCGGCGGCGGTCACGCCGGCTTCCGGATCGATAGCGATCGTGTGGATCTTTTCGGGCGTGTCGTGGGCGACGGCTTCGATGTCCATGCCGCCTTCGGTGGACACCACAAAGGCGACGCGGCCGACCGAGCGGTCGACAAGCAGCGAGCAGTAGAGTTCGCGGGCGATGTCTGCGCCGTCCTCGATATAAAGGCGGTTGACCTGCTTACCTGCTTCACCGGTCTGCGCGGTCACCAGGGTGTTGCCGAGCATTTCCTTGGCATGGGCGACCACTTCGTCGATCGACTTGGCAAGACGAACGCCGCCCTTGGCTTCAGGAGAAAGCTCCTTGAACTTGCCCTTGCCGCGGCCGCCGGCGTGGATCTGACTCTTGACCACGTAGAGCGGGCCGGGAAGCGACTTGGCAGCAGCTTCGGCCTCTTCGACCTTCAGGATAGCAACGCCTTCAGCAACCGGCGCGCCATAACCCTTCAGCAGAGCCTTGGCCTGATATTCATGAATGTTCATGGGTTTGTCCCTGTTTCTATTACTTCAGCGCGCCCATTACTTCAGAGCGGGGGCGATGTTGATGCAGGCTTCGCAGAGGCCGGCAACTGCACCGACGGACTTCTGGAAAGCCGCTTCTTCGTCCTTGTTGAATTCGACTTCGATGACGCGCTCGACACCGCCGGCACCGAGGACAACCGGAACGCCGACATACATGTCTTTGACGCCGTACTGGCCGGTCAGATGAGCTGCGACCGGCAGGACGCGCTTCTTGTCCTTGAGGTAGGATTCCGCCATTTCGATTGCGGAAGCAGCCGGGGCGTAATAGGCCGAGCCGGTCTTCAGCAGGCCGACGATTTCGGCGCCGCCGTCGCGGGTGCGCTGGATGATCTCTTCAAGGCGTTCCTTGGTGGTCCAGCCCATCTTCACGAGATCAGTCAGAGGGATGCCGCCGACGGTCGAATAACGGGCGAGCGGCACCATCGTGTCGCCATGACCTCCGAGAACGAAGGCTGTAACGTCCTGAACGGAAACGTTGAATTCTTCGGAAATGAAGAGGCGGAAGCGGGCGGAGTCGAGCACGCCGGCCATGCCGACGACCATGTTCTTCGGCAGGCCGGAGAACTTCTGCAGAGCCCAGACCATCGCGTCCAGCGGATTGGTAATGCAGATCACGAAGGCGTTCGGGGCATATTTCTTGATGCCGGCACCCACCTGCTCCATAACCTTGAGGTTGATGCCGAGCAGATCGTCGCGGCTCATTCCGGGCTTGCGGGCGACGCCAGCGGTGACGATGCAGACATCGGCTCCTTCAATGGCTGCGTAATCGCTTGCGCCGGAAAGCTTCGCATTGAAGCCTTCAACAGGGCCGGACTGGGCGATGTCGAGGCCCTTGCCTTGCGGAATGCCGTCGGCGATGTCGAAGAGGACGATGTCGCCCAGTTCCTTCAGACTGGCGAGATGCGCCAGCGTGCCACCAATCATGCCAGAACCAATAAGTGCGATCTTCTTGCGCGCCATCGAAAAGCTTCCTTTCGAGATCCAATCCACGGCAAGCTACGGCAAGCCTGCCAATGTGCCAGACCGCATACCTTCATCCAGCTGTAATGGCAATGGATTATTTTGGAAGCAGGTTTTTCAATCGGTTAGATCATAAAATTCTTACGTAAACGTAATAATTTATATCACTAGATCGTTAAGCTTGAGCCCGCAGTTCCTGGTGCGCTGCGAGATAATCCGAGCTCCGCATTTCGAATAGGCGGGAGACCGTGCGGTCGAACTCGAAGCCTTCAGTGCCACGGCGTTCAAGAAGAATGTCTTCCGGCGCGGCGGCCGCGGAGACATAGAGACGGACCTTCTGATCGTACAGCGCATCGACCAGATTGATCAGACGCTTCGCCTCGTTGCGCTTCTCTGGCCCAAGCCGCGGAATACGTTCGACAAAAACGGTATCGAACCGCTCGGCGATCGCCAGATAGTCCGAGGCACCGAGCGGCCTTCCACAAATGTCCCTGAAATCGAACCTGGCCGCCCGGCCCGTCGCTTCGGGCACATGGATGCTGCGGCCTTTCATCGGTATCTCAAGCGGCTGGACCCTCTTTCCGTCTGTCACCTGATGCCAGGCGGCCTCCATAGCAGCATCGGCGCGCCCATCGAGCGGAGTTATGTAAACCGGCAGGGTGGCAAGCTTCTGCAGGCGGTAATCAGTTGGAGAACCCAGCGTGACCACGTCCACATGCTTGGCCAGCAAGCCGATGAACGGCAGGAAGAGCCCGCGGTTCAGGCCGTCTTTATAGAGGTTGTCAGGAGCCACGTTGGACGTCGCCACCAGGATGCAGCCGAGGCCGAAAAGCTCGGTAAAAAGGCGCGCCAGGATCATGGCGTCGGTGATGTCGGTTACCGAGAATTCATCGAAGCAGAGGAGCTCCGCTTCCGCGTAGATAGCCGCAGCGACCGGCGGCACCGGATCGGCCTCGCGCGTCTCCCCGCGCTTCAGCTTCTGACGGTGCGCGTGGATGCGGTTGTGTACGTCGGCCATGAACTCGTGGAAATGGGCCCGACGCTTCTTCCGGATGGACGCTTTCTTGAAGAACATGTCCATCAGCATTGTCTTGCCGCGCCCGACGCTCCCGTGCACATAAAGCCCGTGAATTTCCCGCGGACGCCCGCCGCCCTTGGCGAACAGCCAGCCGAGAGCGCTCTTCTTCTTGGCCGGCTTCGTATCGCGCAGGCATATTAGGATGTGATCGAGCTTTGCCGCCACGGCGAACTGCGCCGCATCGGCCGTCAACACGCCTGATGCCGTGAGAGCTTTCAGCTCTTCGGTGACGCTCGTTGTGTATTCAGGAATAGGTTCCAACCGGGCGTCCTCGAAGGTCGAAGCCTTTTAGCGGCTCAAACTGACCGCCTGACCGGAATTCAGGGTGCCGTCGAAACGGTTTTCGGCCGTCTTGTAAACCCGTCCGATCACGTCGCCCGCGCGATTCTTGAATTGAACCATCTTGCCCGACACTTCCCAGGAGCCCATGGCGGTCAACTCGCCGGCGCAACCGCGGGTGCCGCCTCGCGAGCCGCTACCTAGATTGGTAAGCGTCAGGAACATGTCGCAGGACTGGCCGGCGTTCGAGACGCGCCAGTTGCCGACCATGGCTTCCTTCTTGATGTCGAGGGCACTCGCCGGGGCAGCCGCATTCGGATCGACCGCGGCCATGTTCGGATTTGCCGTCGGCGCAGTCGGAAACTGCGATGTGCCGCCGGGAGGCGGAAGCTGTCCACCCTGAACGGATGGAACGGGTTGCGCCTGAAGCGGAGCAGGCTGCGAAGGAAGATCGCTATAGGGGCTGTAGGAGGTACGTTGGCAACCGGCGAGCGCCGTTACGAGGAAAAGGCCCGTCGCCACATATCTGAACTGCATCATCTAGCTCCCGCTTTCAGTTGGTACGCCGCCACCAATGCCAACGAATTGAGACGGAATTACCGTAATTCGCTTTGGTTAATCAAGTCGTATTGGAACAAATGATGCCCGCCCTCGAACGCTTCTTTGTCGACCCCTGAAGGAAGTCGACAAAACGGATGCCGAGAGGTAAGGATCCCCGGCGGTCAAGGCACGCCTTCCGATCCCCGTAGTCGGGGACCGGATCGGCTGTCGGAAACGCCTAGACGCGGCGCTCGACCATCATCTTCTTGATTTCGGCGATCGCCTTGGCCGGGTTCAGACCCTTCGGGCAGGTCTGCGCGCAGTTCATGATCGTGTGGCAGCGATAGAGCCGGAACGGATCTTCGAGATTGTCGAGGCGTTCGCCCTTGGCTTCGTCGCGGCTGTCGATCAGCCAGCGATAGGCCTGCAGCAGGGTGGCCGGGCCGAGGTAACGGTCGCCGTTCCACCAGTAGCTCGGACAGGAGGTAGAGCAGCAGGCGCACAGGATGCACTCATAGAGGCCGTCGAGCTTCTGACGGTCTTCGTGGCTCTGCTTCCATTCCTTGGCCGGCGGCGGAGAGACGGTCTTCAGCCACGGCTCGATCGAGCGGTGCTGCGCATAGAAGTTCGTAAGATCCGGAACCAGGTCCTTGACGACAGGCATATGCGGAAGCGGATAGACCTTCACCGTTCCGGTCACATCGTCCATGCCCTTGGTGCAGGCGAGCGTATTGGTGCCGTCGATGTTCATCGCACAGGAGCCGCAGATCCCCTCGCGACAGGAACGGCGAAGCGTCAGCGTCGGATCGATATTGTTCTTGATGTAGAGCAAGCCGTCGAGAACCATCGGCCCGCAGTCGTCGACATCGATGTAATAGGTGTCGATGCGCGGGTTCTGGCCGTCGTCGGGATTCCAGCGATAGACACGGTATTCCCTGACGTTCTTGGCGCCTGCCGGTTTCGGCCAGACCTTGCCTTCGGTCATCTGGGAGTTCTTGGGGAGAGCGAGTTCAACCATTGCTAGACTTCCGATCTATGGCAGCAATCGACATTCTGTCTTTCAGGTTATAGTCATCAGGCGCCCATGGGGCGACCATCGTGTTCAGGAGTTTCCAGGGCCGGCCGTCGGTCACAGCCCAGATGAGCTTCAAGCGCTCGAAGCCACGGCGCAGCGGCATCAGCGCAGCCCGGCCAAAGGGAGCCCTGACGCTCGCGCGTTTTGCCGATTTATCGGTGGCGATGACGCTCGCCATGCCCGACTGCATGATCAGCCAGGGCGAAACATGAGCGACATCGCAGCCGTGAAAGGCCGGATTCCAAAGGAAATCGTCGGCAGGCACGCAGATGTGATCGACACGCGCCAGCAAGCGTTCCGCACCACGCCGGGTGACGAGATAGGCAGCCGAGCCCGATGCAGGACGGAGCGACCGCACCAGTCTATGGGCGCCGAACCGCCGCAACGGAAGAACTTTCCGCCCACCTGGCCGGAACACCCCTTCGAGCTTCACGATATCCGCGCTTGGTTCCGACTGCAGCAGTTCGGACAGGGTTTCAACAAAGCCGGCCTGCGGCTCCGCATCATCTTCCAGCACCAGCGCATGGGCGAGATCGGTTTTCAAAAACTGCCGCCAGGTCAACACATGCCCGGCAAGGCAAGCCTCTTCCGTCAGCATGAAGATCCGGTTGCGATGGCTGTTCCAGGCAACCCCGTCCGGTGGAAACTGCAGGGAAAGCCCTCGAACCGATAGAACGGCAGCAGGATCCTTGCGTGCATCGACAGCCGCAATCCTCTGAAGCGGCCACGCCAGATGACCGAAATGCCGCTCGATCTGTGTCCACCGGTCGGGCGAGCGATCGAGATTGATCGCGAATATGCCGAGGGAGCGGCCCATGGCAGCCCCCTCGGCGACATCAGCGATTTGCGGCTTCATCGTCATTGGATCAATACACGCGGGCCTTCGGCTCGATCTTATGCGGATCGATGCCCTCTGCAATCAGTTCGGTATGGACCGGACGATAGTCCAGCTTTACATCGCCCGCCTCGTTGACCCAGGCAAGCGTATGCTTGCGCCAGTTGACGTCGTCGCGGCCGCCGAAAGGACCTTCGGTATAGTCCTCGCGGGCGTGGCTGCCGCGGCTTTCTTTGCGTGCCTCGGCTCCGTAAACCGTCGTGATAGCGTTTGCCATCAGGTTATGAAGTTCGAGCGTCTCGACAAGGTCGGAATTCCAGATCATCGAGCGGTCGGTGACCTTGACGTCTGGCAGCTCTTTCCAGATCTCCGAAAGGCGGCGGCAGCCGGATTCGAGCGATTCCTGGGTGCGGAAAACGGCTGCGTCCTCCTGCATGGCGCGCTGCATCTTGTCGCGCAGCACCGCGGTCGGCGTCGAGCCGTTCGCATGCCGCAGGCCATCGAAGCGCTCCATGATCTTGTCGCAGGCGGCCACGTTGAGCGCCGGGATCGGCTCGGCCTTGTTGATCACCTCCCCGGCGCGGATCGCCGCGGCGCGGCCGAAGACCACGAGATCGATCAGCGAGTTGGAGCCGAGGCGGTTGGCACCGTGAACCGAGGCGCAACCCGCTTCGCCGACGGCCATCAGGCCCGGTAGCAGCCGCTCCGGATTAGCGCTGTCGGCATTGAGCACCTCGCCCCAGAAATTGGTCGGAATACCGCCCATGTTGTAGTGTACCGTCGGCAGGACCGGGATCGGCTCCCGCGTCACGTCGACGCCCGCAAAGATCTTGGCGCTCTCGGAAATGCCCGGCAGGCGTTCGTGCAGAACCGCCGGATCAAGATGGTCGAGATGCAGGAAGATGTGGTCCTTATTCTTGCCGACGCCGCGGCCCTCGCGGATTTCCAGCGTCATGCAGCGCGAGACGACGTCGCGTGAGGCTAGGTCCTTGGCCGAAGGGGCGTAGCGTTCCATGAAGCGCTCGCCCTCGGAGTTGACGAGGTAACCCCCTTCGCCGCGTGCGCCTTCGGTGATCAGACAGCCGGAGCCATAGATGCCGGTCGGATGGAACTGCACGAATTCCATGTCCTGCAAGGGCAAGCCGGCGCGGGCCACCATGCCGCCGCCGTCGCCGGTGCAGGTATGGGCGGATGTCGCCGAAAAATAGGCGCGGCCGTAACCGCCGGTCGCCAGCACCACCATCTTGGCGGCGAAGCGATGGATCGTGCCGTCGTCGAGGTTCCAGGCGACGACGCCGGTGCAGCGGCTGCCGTCATCCGACATGATCAGGTCGAGAGCAAAATATTCGATGAAGAATTCCGCATTGTTCTTCAGCGACTGGCCGTAGAGCGTGTGCAGGATGGCGTGGCCGGTACGGTCGGCGGCGGCGCAGGTGCGCTGCACCGGCGGGCCGGCGCCGAAATTCTGCATGTGGCCGCCGAACGGGCGCTGGTAGATCTTGCCTTCCTCGTTGCGCGAGAAGGGCACGCCGTAGTGCTCGAGTTCGTAGACGGCCTTAGGCGCTTCCATGACCATGTATTGCATGGCATCGACGTCGCCGAGCCAGTCGGAACCCTTGACGGTGTCGTAAAGGTGCCACTGCCAAGAGTCCGGCGTCATGTTCTGCAGCGAGGCGGCGATGCCGCCCTGTGCCGCGACGGTGTGCGAGCGGGTCGGGAAGACCTTGGTGATGCAGGCGGTCTTGAAACCCTGTTCGGCCATCCCGAGCGTGGCGCGGAGGCCGGCGCCGCCGGCGCCGACGACGATCACGTCATAGGAATGGTCGACATAGGTATAGGCCTTGCCGTTCTGGGCGATGGGTGTGACGGATGCCATGACGGATTATCCTGCAAATGCGATTTTCAGGACGGCGAAAAGACAGAGGCCGCCCACCGCGAGGGAAAAGAAGGCGTTGAGGATCAGAAGAACGAGCTTCGTGATTTCGGAATGGATGTAGTCCTGGATGATCTCTTCCATGCCGAGACGCATGTGGATGATGCTGGCGATGACGGTCAAGCCGTTGATCGTCGCAACGAAGGGATTGGCAAGAGCGCCGACCACTTCGGCATAGGGCTTGCCGGCATAGATGATCAGGAAGACGATATAGAAGACGAGCAGCGGAACCAGCGCCAGCGACGTGGTCCGGACCCGCCAGAAATGTTCCGTGCCGCTCTTGGCCGAGCCGAGCCCGCGGACTTTCCCGAGAGGAGTGCGCATGTCCATCAGTTCAGTCTCCTCAGCGGGCGATCAGCACGATCACCCAGACCAGGACGGTCAGGGCGATGGAGGCGACGAGATTGGCCTTGGCCAGCATGGTCGAGAATTCCTTCTCGAAACCGTAGCCGACATCCCACATGATGTGGCGCAGGCCGCCGAGCAGATGGTGAAGGAGAGCCCAGGTATAACCGAAGAGCACCAGCTGACCGATGATCGATCCGAACAGCCAGTTCACTTGGTTGAAATTTTCCTCGCCCGAGGCCGCAGCGATAAGCCAGGCGGCGACCAGCAGCGTGCCGAAGTAGAGCGCGCCACCGGTGATACGGTGGACGATCGACATCGCCATGGTGGGAATAAACTTGTAGATCTGCAGATGCGGCGACAGGGGCCGGTTATTTGTCACATTCGCCATCAGAACCTCGCGGCGTCGTATGCGGTATAAGGGCGGTTGCCCGCAATGCAGCATGCCAAAGAAATGTGCATTGCATCATTGGCGTGGTTTAATCTGACGGATGCCGGTCGACAAGAACAATTCAAGGGGATTTTGAATTTAATCGATTGTGTCTTTCTCATGGCTGGTTCCTCAGGATCGGGCTTTGCACATTAACCACGATTGCCAAAGAAATCGTTGCCCACGCGACGGCCGCTGCAGTTTCGTGTTAACCTTCTGTTAACGATTGACCGCAGGAGTTCGCCATGACAGCGAATCGCATCAACCCTGTCCTTCTCGCCGCCGCCCTCGCCGTGCTCTTTTCCTCCACTGCAGATGCCGGCGATCGCCGGCACGACCGCGACCATCGCCATCATCGCGTCGAAAACAGCCGCTGGGATCGCCAGGGCGATGGCCGCTGGAACCGTCCGCCCGAAATCGACCGCATGGGCGGCTTTGTCGACCGTTGGATAAGGCGCTCTCGTTCGACCGGCGGATTTTATGGAGGCTCCATCCAAGCCTATAGCGTTCCCGGCCACGGGGTTTATTTCGTGCGCGATGCCGACTACTGGCCTCTGCGCGGTGAGGAACGGATCGCTCCGGCGCCCAAAGCGAAAGTCATCGACGTCGAAAAGGAAATGGGCGGCAACGTCTCCGCCTCGCCCACCGCCTGCGCCTTCGAAGCCGGCGTCTGCATCATCCGCGGCGGCAATTGAGAATGCCTGCACCCTTTAGGAAATTAAATCCCCGATCCGTCTAGTTCCTCTTCGTCCTTGCCCTCCCACGCGGATGGGAAGGCCAACTGATCGACATTGGCGGCGGGCATGGGCATCCAGCACTTCAGTTCCGGTTCCGCATATTCGATAATCCGGCCCGGGACGGAATCAGAGGAGCGCCAGGCTTCTCCACCGAATCGATCCCCTCTTGACCAGTAAACGAGATCGACTGCTCCCGGCCCTTGTTCGGATGGACGGATAGTGACGAGAATACGACTGCCGTCCCTCGGTGCGGATCGCATATGCCGCCAGCTTGGCTCTTCCATGGTTGTCTCCGTCTTGATGAACGCGAGTGTCACCTCGCGAATCTAGGCAGTCAACTCCTACTCTCATCGGCCGGCTCCGGAGTTGGAGTGATGAGAACACATCATCTCGTTCTTGCTTGCGATCACCGGTCTCAAAAGACCGGCACCGCCTCCGCACGTGTACGAAGCTAGGGAAGAGCTCTTGGCCGGTTTCGAGTCGTGGCGCCGTTGTCCAAGCCAAGGGGTGAGCGTAAAACACCCATGCTCGTCGCCAGTCCAATTGGGCCATCTGCCGCCGATTTCCAAAAAAAATGCATGCCGGATTTTCCCCACCCTCCAAACCCATGCCTACAATCCTCCCGCTTCCGTCGCCGGAGTGTTTCGCGAGACGTTCGCGGGCAGGCGGGAGCCGGCGCTTCCATCGGACCCGTAACGTGCGGGGATGGCGGAAGAGGTGAAAGCCATGGAAGAGAACCGGGCAACCGGGCTTCTTCCTATCAAGCCTCCCCCTGGCTGCCGGGCCAGGTTCGGTTGAGCCGTGCAAGTGGCAAGGTTTCCCGAAAGGAAATCGCAAATGAAGCCACGCAGCGAGGCGAGGTGATCACCTGTAGGGACCGGAAGTCCCGAGAGAACGCCGAAGGCCACGCGAATGCGGAGCCACACATATATTACTCATGAGGTTCCGCATTCGTGTGGGCTCTCCGATCTTTGAAACCACGGCAGGAGACTGCGCGGGAAAACTCTGGCGCGCCTACCGGAATCGCCAGACCGTCGTCCGCTTTACCTCGCTGTCCTCCAGCACCCGCGTTACCGGCACTTCATAGACGGCGAGCTGCTCCAGGCGGTCCTTCGGGCAATAACTCCGCCCGGGATCGCCGACCAGAACCAGACGTCCCTCGCTCGCCAACCGCGTGAACCACGGGATCAGCACCCCGGCAAAATCCCGGTCGTAGAAGACATCGCCGGCGAGGATGACATCCGCATCGACCGGCTTGCCGATCTGATTTTTTGAGATGAAGCGGAGATCGACGCCGTTCTCGGCAGAGTTCAGGGCGACAGCGGTTTGGGTCCACGGATCGATATCCGCAGCCAGCACATCCTCGGCGCCGGCAAGCTTTGCCGCAATCGCCACCAGCCCGGAACCGCAGGCAAAATCAAGGACCCTCTTGCCGGCTACCGTTTCCGGATGATCGAGTATATGGCGGGCAAGCCCCTGCCCGCCTGCCCAGGCAAAAGCCCAGAAGGGCGGTGGCAAGCCGATCTCCTCCAGATCCTCTTCCGTCTTCAACCACAGATCATGCGCTTCGCTCGCCAGATGCAATCGGATTTCCGGCACATGCGGCGGGCTCATCAGCTCGGTGTTCTGGAGGATGAAGGTCCGGGGATCGGTCTTCAAGACGGGATCAGTCCGGCGAACGCGGAGGATTGTCGAGCCCCCCGAGCCTGCAGATCTCGAAATATTCCTCATCCGTCACCGGCTGCACCGAAAGCCGCATCGACGTCACGAGCGACATCTTCTCGAACTTCGGGTTAGCCTTGATATCCTTCAGCGTCACCGGCTTCGGCACGTCCGCGACCGCGCGGATATCGACGCAATCCCATTTCGGATCGCCCTTGGCGCTCGAATCCGGATGGGACAGGGCGCAGACCTCGACGATCCCGACGATCTCCAGCCCTTCGTTGGAATGGTAGAAGAAGCCCTTGTCGCCGAGCTTCATCGCCCGCATGTTGTTGCGTGCCAGATAATTACGCACGCCGGTCCATTCGGTGCCCTTCTCTCCGGCAGCCTTCTGCTGCTCCCAGGACCAGGAGGAGGGTTCGGATTTGTAAAGCCAGTACGCCATCGATGCCTCACTCAGCCGGCTTGTTGAAGACCCAGTTGTAAGGCTTGATCTCGACCTTTTCGAACAGGCCGGCGAGATAATAGGGATCTGCTTCCGCGATCGTCCGCGCAGCGGCCATGTCGGCGGCTTCGACGATCACCAGACTGCCGTTCGGCTTGCCTTCATCGTCGAGAAAGGGACCTGCTATCTTCAGCGTTCCCTGTTCGTTGAGCTTGTTTAGATGCTCCAGATGAGCCGGGCGGGTCTCCATCCGGACATCAAGATGCCCCGGCTTGTCGGTGCAGAGAAAGGCGAACAGCATGGTCTCTCCTTTGAATATCTAGTGCTCTACTCAGCTTTGATCGGCCGGGTCATCAGCTGTTCCATCGCTGCCATGACATCGAGCTTTCCGTCGATGATCGCTGCAACCGCGTCGGTCACCGGCAGTTCGACCGAAAACCTTTCCCCGAGCCTTGCGGCAACGGAGGCAGCAAAGGCCCCTTCGACCAAAGGCCCGCCGCCGATCGTTTCGGCCGGATCGCCCTGCCCAAGCGCAATGCCGAAGCGGAGGTTTCTCGACTGATGGCTCGTGCCGGTCAGCACCAGATCGCCGAGGCCGGAAAGACCGCTGACCGTGTCCGCCCGGCCACCCATGGCCTCGACCAGCCGCGACATTTCCGCCAGCCCACGGGAAATCAGCGCGGCCCGGGCGGATTCGCCAAGCCCGGCACCCTCGACAATGCCGCAAGCGATTGCCAGCACGTTCTTCAGCGCACCGCCGAGCTGGACTCCGATGCGGTCAGTCGATGCATAGAGCCGAAAGGCGCGGCCCGACAGGACATTCGCAAGCCGGTCCGCCAGATCATGGCCTTCAGCGGCAATCACCATCGCGGTCGGCAGGCCTCGCGCGATATCGGCGGCAAAACCTGGGCCGGAAAGCACCGCAATTCGAGAGCGAGGCAATTCCCGCTCGAGCACGTCGGTGAGCAGACTGCCGGACGATCTGTCGATCCCCTTGGCGCAGGTGACGACAACGGCGTCCTTCGTCAGATAAGGCCCATAATGCCGCGCCGCATCCGCCTGCGCCTGCGAAGGCATCGCAAACAGGACAATGCTCGCTTCACCGATGGCGTCCGGCTCGACGGAAAATTCCAGTGCATCCGGCAGCGGCACCCCGGGCAATGCCGCGTCATGCACGCGATCCTCGCGAAGGTCGCTCATCAGCGAGGGATCGCGGCCGATAAGGGTGACGGGATAGCGACCTTCCAGAGTGACCACGGCCGCGAGCGCAGTACCAAAGGCGCCGGCACCGATGACGACGATCCGCTCTCTGCCGCTCATGCCTTGGCGCCCCGCTTTCCGGAACCGAGAACGGCCTGCGCCTGCTTGTCGAGCGGCCAGCGCGAGCGCGGCGCCACGTCCAGCGCGTCTGCCGGAAACTCTCCCGCAAGCCGCTCAAGTCCGGCCCAGGCGATCATAGCCGCGTTGTCCGTGCAGAGCCTGAGCGGCGGCGCGATAAACCGGAACCCGTTCTCGATGCAAAGAGCCTGCAGGGTACGGCGGATTTCCTGGTTGGCGGCGACGCCGCCAGCGACCACCAGTGCCGGATCGACATCGAGCGCTGCGAACTCCTGCTTGAAGCGCGCCAGCCCCCTGCCGATCCGGTCGCGCAGCGTGCGCGAGATTGCCTTTTGGAAGGAGGCGCAGATATCGGCGATATCCTCATCGCTCAAAGGCGCGATTTCGGTGGCCGCCTGTCGCACCGCAGTCTTGAGGCCGGAAAAGGAAAAATCGAGCCGAGCTTCACCGACCAAAGGGCGCGGAAGCGAAAAACGGTCCGGATTGCCCGCTTGTGCGGCCTTTTCCACCGCTGGGCCACCCGGGTAGGGCAGGCCGAGCAGTTTCGCCGTCTTGTCGAAAGCTTCACCGAGCGCGTCGTCGATGGTCGTGCCCCAGCGCTCGTATTCCCCCACGCCTCGCACCAGGACCAGTTGGGTGTGTCCTCCCGAAACGAGCAGCATCAGGTAGGGAAACGAAAGCCCGTCCGTCAGCCGCGCCGTTAGTGCATGGCCTTCGAGGTGATTGATCGCCAGCAGCGGCTTGCCCGACGCACGCGCGATCGCCTTCGCGGTCATGAGCCCGACGATCAGCCCGCCGATCAGGCCCGGACCCGAGGTCGCGGCCACGGCGTCGATTTCATCGAGCGAAACGCCTGCCCGGTCGAGCGCTTCTTCCACCAGCCCGTCCAGCGCCTCGACATGCGCCCGTGCGGCGATTTCCGGCACCACGCCGCCGTAGGCACTATGCTCGTCGAGTTGAGACAGAACGACATCGGACAGGATTTCACCACGTCCGTCCTCATGGCGCGCAACGACCGCCGCCGCCGTTTCGTCGCAGCTTGTTTCTATGCCGAGGATGCGAAGAAAGGTCGCCATGGGTCTATCGTTGATTGCGATGCCGGATAATCCGGTCTACGAAAGCCTCCGGTAACAATGGAATGACGCGGATGCAAACAAAACCTTTCCGGATCGGAACGCGGGGCAGCCCGCTGGCGCTCGCCCAGGCCTCCGAAACACGTGCCCGGCTGATGACGGCACACGGTCTTCCGGAGGAAATGTTCGAGATCGTCGTGCTGTCCACCAAGGGCGACCGCATCACCGACCGCGCTTTGACCGAGCTCGGCGGCAAAGGGCTCTTCACACAGGAACTGGAAGAACAGCTGCTTTCCGGCGACCTCGACTTCGCCGTGCATTCGTCTAAGGACATGCCGACCAAACTGCCGGACGGTCTCCGCTTGTCGGCCTATCTGCCGCGCGAGGATTTTCGTGACGCCTTCATCGGCCGGACCGCGCCGACACTCACCGCATTGCCCGACCATGCGACTATCGGCTCCTCCTCGCTGCGCCGACAGGCCCTGATCAAGCGTATCCGGCCGGACATCAATGTCATAACCTTCCGCGGTCTTGTCGAAACGCGGCTGCGCAAGCTGGATGAAGGCCAGGTGGATGCGACACTTTTGGCCTTCGCCGGCCTGAAGCGCCTTGCCAAGGAGGAGGTCGTCACCGAACTTCTCGATCCGGCTGATTTTCCGCCGGCTCCTGCGCAGGGCGCGATCTGTGTCGAAAGCCGCATCGGCGACAGCCGCATCGATGAATTGCTGGAGCCGATCAACGACCGGCCGACTTATGATGCTGTCTCCTGCGAACGCGCCTTCCTCGCCGCTCTCGACGGCTCCTGCCGCACGCCGATCGGCGGTTATGCCGTCTGCGACGGAGACCACCTGAAATTTTCAGGCCTCATTCTCACCCCGGACGGACAACGGGAGCATTCGATCGCGGTTGAGGGAAAACGCGCGCATGCGGAAGCGCTTGGCCGCAAGGCCGGCGAGGCGGTGCGGGCGACCGCCGGCAGTGATTTCTTCGAAGACTGGTCCTAACCCCATGCGGGTCGTCGTTACCCGCCCTGAACCATCGGCCGGACGCACTGCCGATCGGCTGGTGAACCTGGGACACCAGCCGATCCTGCTGCCGCTGACGCGAGCGCTGCGTCGTCCGGACATTGCCGAAACTGCACTGAAGAAACCTCACGCCGCCCTTGCGCTGACGAGTGCGGAAGCGGCCAGAGTTCTCTCGTCTGTGGACTGCCTCTCGCCCTATCTGGATGAGGTGCTTTATGCTGTCGGGGAAGCGACGGCCAGGGCGGCGGAAGAAGCCGGCTTCCGAAAAATCCGGAAGGGACCTGGGACCGGTTCTGAACTTGCCCGGCTGGTTCTAGCCGACGCCCCGATCTTCGACGCTCCCCTGCTCTATCTTGCCGGTCGGCCGCGTTCGGCCAGTTTCGAGAAAGGGCTTCGAACGGCGAAAATGCCTCTCGCCGTAGCGGAAATCTACGAGATGACCCCTCTGCCTTATGATCGGGAATCTGTCCGCGACGCTGTGCTGGACCCGCCGGTCGACGCGGTCCTTCTCTATTCACGGGAAAATGCGCGGCTGTTCTTTGAGCTTATGGCGCCATTTGCAGACGCGCTCTCGAATGCGCAGATAATCTGTCTCAGCGACAATGTCGCCGCCGCAGTGCCTCCCGAATTTCACAGAAAGATCAAGATCGCCGCGCATGCTGACGAGAACGGGCTTCTGGCTCTCCTTTAGTCGAGGAGAGGCGGCAAATTCCCGCCCGCCCCTTTTCTTCCGCCCGCCCGCTGACTAGTTTCCCCAGAGCACATGCAAAAAGAGGTCGAGATGGTATCGGAAAAACCGCCGCGCCGGTCAAAGGCAGAAAAAGAACCCGTGACCATCGACCTCACGGCAGAGGAGGCCGTCGCCGAGCCGGTGCGCAGCATCGATTCCGACGAGCCGGTGACACCGGCGGAACTGGAGGCGGAAACATCCGTCGACACCGACAAGCCGGTGGAAGCCGATATCGCTGACGAACCTGTGTCGACAACGTCAGGCATCGAGGACGAGGCACCACTTGCCGACGCCGAACCGGACGATGCAAGACAACCGCAATCCGCCACCGTTGCTCCCGAACCTGAGCCGGTCCCCGCCCCGCCAGCGAAAAGGAGCCCTGCGGCATCCACACTCGTCGCGGCAGGGATTTTCGGCGGTATCGTCGCACTGGCGCTTGCGAGCAGCATGCAATATGCCGGCTATCTTCCAGGCGCCTCTCCAGCCGCACCTGCAACTGACACGACTGCCCTATCTTCGCAAATCGACCAACTCCGCCAGGAGATCGCCGCGCTGCAATCCCGGCCTGCGCCAACTGCAGACGAAGGACTCGCCAATCGTGTTGCGGCCCTTGAAGCTGCGACAGGCAATTCGAACGGTGCCGCATCGGAGCAGGCAATTGTCGCCCTAAAAGAGGACATAGCACTGCTTCGTTCCGCCGTGGAATCGACAGCCGGCAACAATGTTCATCTCGAGGATCGGATTGAGGGCGTCGAAGCCAAAGTGAACGATCGGGGACCGGAGCAGCAGGTGGCCCGGGCAATTGCGGCGGCAGCGCTCAAAGCCGCGATCGATAGGGGCGGCTCGTTTGAAACCGAGCTCCAGACATTTGGAAGTGTTGCCGGTGACGATCCGGCGATTGCCGACCTGCAGAAATTCGCCGCTACGGGCGTACCGTCGCGCGCCGAGCTGCAGCGGGAGTTTCCAAAGGCGGCCGACGCCATGCTGGAAGCCACCATCCAGCCAGATCCCGATCAGGGAATTGCTGGTCGGCTTCTCTCTTCCGCAATGTCGGTGGTGAAAGTGCGGCGGGTGGGCAATGTCGAGGGCGACACACCCGAGGCTATCGTCGCCCGCATCGAGGAAGCTCTTCGCAACGGCGATCTCAAGGCTTCAGTGCGGGAGTGGGAGGCCCTGCCGGAGCCGGCAAAGGCCACCTCCCGCGACTTCAGGCAGAAGCTTGATGCTCGCATTCAGGTGGAAGATCTCGTTGGCGGCACGCTGACGCGCGCCGTGACCGGTACCCAAGGCTGAGGACGAAGACCCGAATGATCAGACTTTTCATTTTCCTCCTCGTCGTTCTGGCTCTCGGTTGGGGCTTCTCCTGGCTCGCCGACCGGCCCGGCCTCATCTCCATCACCTGGCAGGATCACCTGATCGAGACCAGCATCATGGTCGCGGCCACAATGGTGGTCGCGCTTGTTGCCGCCGCCATGATCCTCTGGTGGATCGTCGGCGTAATCTGGACCTCGCCCTATTCCGTCCGCCGTTATTTCCGCGCCCGCAAGCGCGATCGCGGTTACCAGGCGCTCTCCACCGGCTTGATCGCGGCTGGCGCCGGCAATGCGCTGCTCGCCCGCAAGATGAGCCTTCGCACCCGTGGCCTGCTCAGCTCGGACCAGGAGCCGCTGATCCACCTCCTCGAAGCGCAGACGGCGCTGATCGAAGGCAGGCACGACGACGCCCGCAAGAAATTCGAGGAGATGGTCGAGGATCCGGAAACGCGGGAACTCGGCCTGCGGGGTCTTTACATGGAGGCCCGCCGGCTTGGCGCCAACGAAGCAGCCCGCCAATACGCGGAAAAGGCTGCGGAGCATGCGCCATATCTGCCCTGGGCGGCACAAGCGACGCTCGAGGCCCACAGCCAGTCGGGCCGCTGGGATGACGCGCTCCGCCTTCTCGACCAACAGCGCATGGCCAACATCCTGGAAAAGGCGCAGGCCGATCGCTGGAAGGCCGTGCTCTTGACCGCGAGAGCCGGCGACCGGCTTGAAGGGGACCCGAAAGGCGCCCGGGACGACGCTATGGCGGCGTTGAAGCTCGCCAAGGATCTTGTACCAGCCGCCGTCATTGCAGCAAAAGCTTGGCTGCGCGAGGACAATATCCGCAAGGCGGCATCCACTCTCGAAACCGTTTGGAAGCTCGAGCCTCATCCGGAGATCGCCCAGACCTATGTTCGCGCCCGTAGCGGCGACAGCACCACCGACCGGCTGAAGCGCGCCGAAAAGCTGGAGGCCTTGCGGCCCAACAATATCGAATCCCTCATCGCCGTGGCCCAGGCCGCCCTCGACGCTCAGGAATTCAGGAAGGCCCGGGCAAAAGCGGAAGCTGCAGCCCGCATGGAACCGCGGGAGGAGGTCTATCTCCTTCTCGCCGACATCGAGGAAGCCGAAACCAATGACCAGGGCCGCGTTCGTCATTGGATGGCACAGGCACTGCGGGCTCCGCGGGATCCGGCTTGGGTTGCCGATGGCTTCGTTTCGGAGAAGTGGTTGCCCATCTCGCCCGTGACAGGCCGCCTCGACGCCTTCGAATGGAAGGCGCCCTTCGGCCAGCTCCAAGGCCCGATCGAGGAGGGCACACTCGCGGCCGACAAAGCGATTGCAAGCCTGCCGCCCGTGGAGACGCCAAAGGAGGAAGAGCCGCCGAAACAGATCGTCATTCAACCAGCCCCTGCTCCGGAAACACAAAAAAGCGAGTTAGCTGTTGCAGCAAAAACACCAGCACCTGCCAATGTGAAGCCAAAGGATGAAAAACTGACCGAAACCGAGGAGGAGCCAGTTCCATTTTTCGGGCGGCCGCCGGATGATCCCGGCGTGAAGGATCCGGACGCCGGGCAGCCCGCGACGAGGCTCCGGCTTTTCTAGAGAAGGCGAGGCCTGAAAAAAGAATGTTGGACCGAATTCAGGCCTTTCTCCAAACTCTCACATCATCCAATTCTGCCCGGGAATTCGCGCCCGACGATCCGAGAGTGGCTTTCGTCGCCCTCTGTTTCCAGGTCATGGAGGCGGACGGCAACGTCTCCGAACAGGAGCAGCAGACGTTTCGCGATCTCCTGCGCGAACGCTACGACCTGAGCGAAGCTCGCCTCAAGGCGCTGATCGAGGCCGGGCACGACGCCGGCCGCGAGGCAGTTGACTATTACCGTTTCACTTCCGATCTTAAAAAACACCTTGTCGACGAAGACGACCGCGTCGAACTTCTCGGCATCCTCTGGGATATCGTCTATGCGGACGGCCAGCGCAGCGAGATCGAGGATCACGTGATCTGGAGAATCGCAGATCTTCTCGGGGTTTCATCGCGCGACAGGGTTCTGCAGCGTCAGCAAGCTGCGGCACGTTCAACGGGAGGAGATGAGGGAGAGCAGTAGGGACGTACCGACATGTTGATGCAGCCTTCCCGCCATACCAAAAAGCTTCCCGTGCTCATCGTCCTGCATCAGGAGCGCTCTTCCCCTGGCCGCGTCGGGCAGATGCTGATCGACAAGGGCTTTCCGCTCGACATCCGTCGTCCCGTGCTCGGTGACCCGCTGCCTTCAACGCTTGTCGGACACGCCGGCGCCGTCATTTTCGGCGGGCCGATGAGCGTCAACGATCCCGAGCCCTACATCAGGACGGAGATAGACTGGATTGGCGTTCCGCTGAAAGAGAACAAGCCTTATCTCGGCATCTGCCTGGGGGCGCAGATGATGGTGCGTCATCTCGGCGGCACGGTAGCACCCGACAAGGAGGGGCTGACAGAGATCGGCTGGTATCCCTTGCGGGCCACCGAGCACGGCCGCCTGCTGATGCATTGGCCGAAAATGGTCTACCATTTCCACCGCGAGGGTTTCGAACTGCCGCATGGTGCGCAACTGCTTGCACAGGGCGATGCCTATCCGAACCAGGCAATTCGTTACGGCGACAATGCCTGGGGCCTGCAGTTCCATGCGGAGCTTACACGCGCCATGATGCAGCGGTGGGTGGTGCATGGTGAGCACCGCTTCATCATGCCGAATGCCCAGAAAGGCCGCGAGCATCTGGAAGGGCGGATGATCTTCGACGCGCCGCTCAAGGAGTGGCTGTGGAATTTCCTCGGTACGGTATTCGAAGGCAAACTTGCCGATAAAGGGGCCGCAGCGGCAGATGCCCGCCGCCAGCCTGCCTCGCGAGGCGATTGAACCTACCGGTCCGGCGCCTCGAGGCTGTCGATCTTCCGAAGCTTCGGGAAGCCAAGTGACCAGATGACCGCCACTGCGAGCGTGCCGACGCCGCCGATGACTACGGCCGGTACCGCTCCGAAGATCGACGCCATGGTGCCGGCCCGGAATTCACCGAGCTCGTTGGACGCGCCGACAAAGACCATGTTGACAGCGTTGACGCGGCCTCGCACCTCGTCCGGCGTCCAGAGCGCGATCAGCGTCTCGCGCACGTAGACCGAAATCATGTCGGATGCCCCCATCAGCATCAGCGCCGAGATGGAAAGCCATGGGGTCGCGGAAATCCCGAACACGAGCGTCCCGGCGCCGAACAGGGCGACACCGACGAACATGGCAAGGCCGGCGTGATGGCGGATGGGATAAAAGGCCAGCCAGATGGCCACGATGATGGCGCCGACACCCGGGGCGGCACGCAGCATACCGAGGCCCCACGGACCGAGTTCCAGAATATCACGCGCGAAGATCGGCATCAGCGCCACGGCCCCGCCGAGCAGCACCGCAAAGAGATCGAGCGAGATTGCTCCAAGCACCACCTTCTCCCCGAAGATGAAGCGGAAGCCGGCCACGATCTCGCCCCAGCTCACCTTGTTGGCAGGGTTTTTCTGGACCGGCTTCGGGATCATGAAAACGAGAATGGCGGCAAGTATCAGAAAGATCACGGCAACGGTATAGGCCACGACCGCGCTTGCGCCGTAGAGCAGACCGCCCACTACCGGACCAAGGATGGATGCGGTCTGCCAGGACGAAGAATTCCAGGCAATGGCGTTCGGCAGATCCTGCTCCGGCACGAGGTTGGGCCCGAGCGACTGCACGGCAGGTCCCATGAAGGCGCGCTCGATACCAAACAGGATCAGGATCGCAAATACCGGCCAGGGAGAAAAGGAATTCGCGATCGTCAGCCCCAGAAGCGCCGCTGCACACAGCGCACCCACCACCATGCAGATGGCCATGATCGCACGCCGGTTATAGCGGTCGGCAACCGATCCCGTCACCAGGATCAACAACAGAGAAGGCAGGAACTGGAATAGCCCGATCAGGCCGAGATAGAGCGCGTTGCCGGTCTCGTCATACATCTGCCAGCCGACGGCGACGCTGATGATCTGGATCGCAAAAGCCGAGAGAAACCGGGAAAAGAAGAAGCGCGAGTAAGAGGAATGCCGGAAGGCGGCGAACCGATCGCCGGAGGCGGGAATGGACATGAAGCAGCACTTTCAGCGAAACCGGAAACCGGCATTGCACCCGCCGCCCATTAAACATGATTCCGACGAGGTACGGGCGCAGCACTTGCTCGTTAGTTCGCCAATGTCTACATGTCTGTCAACAACGAAATGGAGACGTGGATGCTCGCCCTGTTTCAGACCATCGATTTGGCCTTGAACCTTTATACCTGGGTGCTGATTTTCAGCGCCATATTCTCGTGGCTCTATGCCTTCAATGTCATCAATTCGAGGAACCAGTTCGTCGATGCGGTCGGCCGCTTCCTCTTCAATGTCACCGATCCGGTACTACGTCCGATCCGCCGTATCATGCCGGACCTAGGCGGCATCGACATCTCTCCGGTGATCCTGCTTCTGATCATCTTCTTCATCCGTTCACTGATGTGGACGTCGATCTACCCCCTGTTTGCGTGAGCTTCCCCTACAGCAGGCATACTGATCATATGCGGCTCGCAGTCCGGCTGACACCGAACGCTGGCCGCAATGGCGTCGAGGGGATCGAAACGTCTGCCGCCGGCGAGGCTTACCTCAAGGCCCGCGTCACTGCAGTGCCCGAAGACGGCAAAGCCAATAAGGCGCTGATCCTGTTGCTTGCCGATACGCTCCGGCTTCCGAAATCCTCCATTTCGATCGTGTCGGGCGAAACGGCGCGCAAAAAAATCCTCCGGATCGATGGCGACCCGGAGGATTTGGAAAAGAAGCTCAAGAAATTACTTGAGCCGTAAGAATTACTTCTGCGCCTTGTAACGGTCGATGGCTTCGACGATTAGCTTCTTGGCGACCTCGACATCCTGCCAGCCGCCGATCTTCACCCACTTGCCGGGCTCCAGATCCTTGTAGTGCTCGAAGAAATGCTCGATCTGCTTCAGCGTGATCTCAGGCAGGTCGGTGTAGTTCTTGACCTTGTCATAGCGCTGGGTCAGCTTCGGCACCGGCACGGCGATGATCTTCTCGTCCTTGCCGCCATCGTCTTCCATGACCATGACGCCAATCGGCCGGACATTGATGACGCAGCCCGGAACCAGCGGGCGGGTATTGCAGATGAGGACGTCGATCGGGTCGCCGTCTTCCGAAAGCGTATGTGGCACGAAGCCGTAATTGCCCGGATAGGTCATCGGCGTGTAGAGGAAGCGATCGACCACCAGCGCACCGGCTTCCTTGTCCATCTCATACTTGATCGGATGGCCGCCGACAGGCACTTCAACAATGACGTTGACGTCTTCAGGCGGATTTTTACCAACGGAAATCGCATCGATACGCATTCTTTTTCCTCGATCAGGTGGACAAAGTCACGCGTCGATAGCGGGAATCATGCTGCAAGGCAACAAGACATTGGAGGAATATTAGATAGCGTGGGCGTTCGAAGCGAAGGGTTTTCGAACCGCATGGCTGCGGTTCAGGACCAGACGAAGCCGATCTTCCTGAGCTGGGTCCCGCCGAAGTCTTCCATGCCTTCGGCCACGTCGACACCGCCGTGGCGGCGGAAGAATCGCGTCGCGTGCTCGCTGTCTTCGAGGCACCAGACGACCAATCCCTCGCAGCCGAGGGAGCGCAAAAGCCGGCGACTCTCGCCGAACAGCCGCCTGCCGAGGCCGATCCCCTGGAACTCCGGGCGCAGATAGATTTCGTAGACTTCGCCGTCCTGCGGCAAGGCCCGCGCCCGGTTCAGGCCGATCGTGGCATAACCAGCAATATCGCCCGCGACGTCGAGAACCAGAAGCGTCGCCGGTCCGCGCGCGGCCTTCCGCCACCAGGTTTCTCCCCGGCGTTCCAGCATCTGCGTCAACGGCTTGTGCGGAATGAGCCCGGCATAGGCCTGCTTCCATGCTTCCCGGTGTGCATCCGAGATGGCACGCGCATCTTCCGGTTCCGCTCGCCGGACATCGATCGACAACGTCTTCATAACGCTACTTTAGGTCCTCACGCAGGCAATCCGCTATTCCACCTTTGTGAGTAGGACGGATTGCCCACAGGCTTCTGATGTGGACGACAGGCAGACGTTAACGTGTTTTTAACCTTTGCGACAAGCCTGCGCAGTGCGAAGGCACAGAAAAAACCCCGGTATCTCTACCGGGGTTTCAAGTCTGCAAAGTGAGGTTAGGAGATCACCCCGCGAGCTTCGACTTTTCGTAGCGCTTGCGGTCGTTCGGATCGAGATACATCTTGCGAAGCCGGATGTTCTTCGGCGTCACTTCCATCAGCTCGTCGTCCTGGATCCAGGAAAGCGCACGGTCGAGCGTCATGCGGATCGGAGGCGTAAGCTTGACAGCTTCGTCCTTGCCGGCAGCCCGGATGTTAGTGAGCTGCTTGCCCTTCAGCACGTTGACCTCAAGGTCGTTGTCGCGGCTGTGAATGCCGATAATCATGCCCTGGTAGACCTTTTCGCCCGGCTCGATGATCATCGGACCGCGGTCTTCCAGGTTGAACATCGCATAGGCCACGGCTTCGCCGGCGGCGTTGGCGAGCAGCACGCCGTTGACGCGGCCGCCGATCTGGCCCTTGAAGGGCTGATAATCGTGGAACAGGCGGTTCATGATCGCCGTGCCGCGCGTGTCGGTCAGAAGCTCCGACTGGTAACCGATCAGGCCGCGCGTCGGCGCATAGAACCGCAGGCGGATACGATTGCCGCCGGACGGGCGCAGTTCGACCATTTCGGCCTTGCGCTCCGACATCTTCTGCACGACGACGCCCGAATGCTCCTCGTCGACGTCGATCACGACTTCTTCGATCGGCTCCATGAGGGTGCCGTTTTCATCCTTGTGCATGACGACGCGCGGACGCGAAACGGCAAGCTCGAAGCCTTCGCGACGCATGGTCTCGATGAGAACGGCAAGCTGCAATTCGCCGCGGCCCGAAACGTAGAAGGAATCCTTGCCTTCCGCTTCTTCGATCTTCAGCGCAACATTGCCTTCCGCTTCCTTGAAGAGACGGTCGCGGATGACGCGCGAGGTAACCTTGTCGCCTTCGGTGCCGGCAAGCGGGCTGTCGTTGACGATGAAGGACATGGTGACGGTCGGCGGATCGATCGGCTGCGCCTTCATGGCTTCCGTGACGGACGGATCGCAGAAGGTATCGGCAACGGTGCCCTTGGAGAGACCGGCGATCGCCACGATGTCGCCCGCATGCGCTTCCTCGATCGGCTGGCGTTCGATGCCGCGGAATGCGAGGATCTTCGAAATACGGCCAGTTTCGATCAGCTTGCCATCCTGGCCAAGCACCTTCACAGCCTGGTTCGGCTTGATCGAGCCCGAGGCGATGCGGCCGGTGATGATGCGGCCAAGGAACGGATTGGCTTCAAGGATCGTACCGATCAGACGGAACGGACCTTCTTCGACGGTCGGCTCCGGAACGTGCTTGAGCACGAGGTCGAGCAACGGCGCGAGGCCTTCGTCCTTCGGGCCTTCCGGATTGACGTTCATCCAGCCGTCGCGGCCGGAACCGTAAAGGATCGGGAAGTCGAGCTGCTCGTCCGTTGCATCGAGATTGGCAAACAGGTCGAAGACTTCGTTGATGACTTCCTCGTGGCGGCCGTCCGGACGGTCGATCTTGTTGATCGCGACGATCGGGCGAAGTCCGACCTTCAGCGCTTTGCCGACCACAAATTTGGTCTGCGGCATCGGTCCTTCGGACGAGTCGACGAGAACGATCGCGCCGTCCACCATCGAGAGGATACGTTCCACCTCACCGCCGAAATCGGCGTGGCCGGGAGTGTCGACGATGTTGATGCGCACGCCCTTCCACTCGACCGAGGTCGCCTTGGCAAGGATGGTGATGCCGCGTTCCTTTTCCAGATCGTTCGAGTCCATGACGCGTTCTGCAACGCGCTGGTTGTCGCGGAACGAGCCGGACTGTTTCAGAAGTTCGTCGACAAGGGTCGTTTTCCCATGGTCAACGTGCGCGATAATCGCGATGTTGCGAATTGCCATATGGTGTATCTCTGAGGCTGCGGCGCGGCAAAATGACAAGGCGCGCCAAATTTCGTTGGCGCGCTATTACATGCTTTTTCGCATTTGCGAAAGGGGGCCGCGTCGATGGCAGCTATGCAAAGACGCTCAGGCGTCGCTGCCGGCCAATTCCTCGACCATCGCAAGACCCTTTTTCTTCAGCATGGCCTGCGGGTCGGGAAGCTTGCCGCGAAACGCCTTGTAGGTATCCTCCGGGTCGATCGAGCCGCCCACCGAATAGATATTGTTCTTCAGCTTGCGCGCCATCACAGGGTCGAAGACGTTGCCCGTTTCCTCGAAAGCCGAGAAGGCGTCCGCATCGAGCACTTCCGACCACATGTAGGAATAGTAGCCGGCCGAATAACCATCGCCTGCAAAGACGTGCTGGAAATGCGGCGTAGCGTGGCGCATGACGATCGAAGCCGGCATGCCAATTTCGTCCAGCACCTGCTTCTGCACCGCCATCGGGTCTTCCACGGCATCACGCGTATGGAAGGCCATGTCGACCAGGGCCGAGGACGTGAACTCGACGGTGGCAAAGCCGGCGTTGAAGGTGCGGGCTGCCAGCACCTTGTCGAGCAGGGCCTTCGGCATCGGTTGGCCGGTTTCGTAATGAACGGCATATCTTTCGAGGATTTCGGGCACGGTCAGCCAGTGTTCGTAAAGCTGCGACGGCAGTTCGACGAAATCCCGCGCAACGCCGGTGCCGGAAACGGACGGATAGGTCACATCCGACAGCATGCCGTGCAACGCATGGCCGAATTCATGGAAGAGGGTTTTCGCATCGTCCAGCGACAGCAAGGCCGGCTTGCCCTCCGCAGGTTTGGCGAAGTTGCAGACGTTATAGATGATCGGCAACTCGCCCTGCTTACCGTTTTTCAGCGTCAGCTTGTGCTGCGACTGGAACGAATTCATCCAGGCACCGGATCGTTTAGAGGCGCGGGCGAAATAGTCACCCAGGAAAAGCGCCTTCAGCGCGCCATCCTTGGCGCGGATCTCGAAGACCCGCACGTCGGTATGATAGGCAGCGACGCCCTTTACCTCTGTTGCCTTGATGCCGAAGAGCCGTTCCGCGACGTCGAAACATGCCTCGATGATCTTTTCGAGCTGGAGATACGGCTTCAGTTCGGTCTCGGAAAAATCGAACATCCGCTGCCGAAGCTTTTCCGCGTAATGACGCCAGTCCCAGGGCATCACCTCATGGTTCTTGCCTTCTTCTGCAATCAGGCGGCCGAGGCTCGCTTCTTCCTCCAGCGCTTTGGCTCGTGCTTTTTCCCAGACCTGGCGAAGCAGCGTGTTGACCGCATTCGGCGTTTTAGCCATGGTGTTGTCCAGCTTGAGAGCCGCGAAACTGTCATATCCGAGAAGATTGGCTTTTTCGGCCCTCAGCGCCAATGTCTCGCGCACGACGCCGAGATTGTTCGTTTCGCCTTCGTTTGCGCCGCGCGCAAGCCAGGCCTTGAAGGCCTGTTCCCGCAGATCCCGGCGCGTCGAAAATGTCAGGAAGGGCTCGATGATCGAACGCGACAGGGTCACCGCATAACCGTCAGCCTCCCCCCGCTCGCGGGCCGCTGCCGCCATGGCATCTCGCAACATCTCGGGCAGCCCTTCGAGTTCCGCTTCGTCCGAGAGCTTCAGCGACCAGTTCTTTTCGTCCGCCAGCACGTTCTGGCCGAACTTCGCGCCAAGACCGGCGAGTTTCTCGTTGATGTCCGCCAGCCGCTCTTGCTGCGGCTTCGGCAGCTTGGCGCCAGCCCGGACAAACCCTTTCCAATGGCGCTCAAGCACGCGCTCCTGCTCAAGGGTCAAGCCCAGATCCCCGCGTTTTTCCCAAAGCGTGTCGATGCGGGAAAAGAGGGCAGCGTTCATGCCGATCTTCGAATAGTGGCGGGAAAGCTTCGGTGCCATTTCCCGTTCGAGCCCCTGAATGGTCTCGTTGGTATGTGCGCCGGCCTTACCCCAGAAAAGCGCCGAAACCCGCGAGAGTTCGTCGCCCGCTGTTTCCAGCGCAACCACGGTATTGGCAAAGCTCGGGGCTTCGGGATTGTTCGCGATGGCCTCGATCTCGCCCTCATGGGCCGAAAGCGCGGCATCGAAGGCCGGGGCGAAATCCTCATCTTTCACCAGATCGAAACGAGGCAGGCCAAAATGGCCGTTCCATTCCACCAAAGCAGGGTTCACGGGAGGATTTGAAGACATGCGCATATCCTTCGAAAGATGGGTCGCCATTCATATAGGAGAAGCTTGCCGAATTGGGTATCCGCGCCGACGTTTTTGACCGCCGGCAAAAAATCACACCCAATAATTAACGTATATTAACTATTTGACGCAGTGCAGCGCGGACGGCTACCTTCAACGCAATATCCGGTGACTCGGGATATAGCCATGGAAATCAGTTCCTTGCGCTGGTCTACCCATTTTCTTCAAAGGGAGAATTCTCGAAACGCCAAGATCGAGAAGCCTTCACAGCAGGAAAGCCGGCACGGCCAGATCATCTTTCAGGTGCCCGAAGCGGGTGACTTGCCGATCAATTTCTCGGCTATCACCCCACGGGATTTGCGTGCCTTGGCCCTGGAGAACTACCAGGCCGGCAAGATCGACCAGGATACCTATATCACGCTTTCCGAGGAGCTTCCGACGCATGCCGTCGATGCCCAGGGGCAAGTTGTCGATCTGTCTGAAGTAACCGACGAGACAGGGTTCGACTTCCACGACTTTTACCGAAACCAGCTCGAGATCGCGATATCGCTCGGAGATGCGCACCGTGCCGACGTCCTGCGCTCCGTCATGGCCTTCCTCGAAATCTGAACGGCTCGGGGCAGCCTCATGCCCTGCGAAAGCCGAAAAGATTTGGCGCCGAGTGCCAGAGTGCCTGCAGCGCAAATCCGATGAACAGCAGCCCGGAAAGCCGCACGATCACCCTTTCATGCCTGCGGTAGAAGCGCCGCACGAAACCTGCACCGATAATAGCAATCAGCACGAGGTCTGCGGTCAGGAATCCGACAAGGGAGACGGCCAGCAGGATCGGCAGCCCTGCAAAATCCAGCGCGTCTGACGACCCGGCAAGCAGTGCCGTAAACGTCGCCAGAGCCACTGGATACCCCTTGGGATTGGTCAGCCCGAAGATCAGGCCACGCCTCAAGGGGCGCTCGACAGCCATTAAAGCGCCGCCATCTTCTTTCGGCTTTGCCCGCAATGCACTCCAGCCAATCCAGCCGAGATAGAGGCCGCAAACAACGCCGAGGATGTCGAAGACGGCGGTGCCAACAGTCTTTGCTCCAATGATAGCCACCAGCGCCAGGGCAGACCACAGGATATCTCCCGCCAGATGTCCTCCCATGAAAAAGGCACCCGCCTGACGTCCTTGTCCGGCACCGATGCCGAGAAGCGCCAGGAATGCAGGGCCGGGAATGAGTGTGTAGGCCAGAGCCGCGAGAAACGCGCCGGCAAGCAGCGAAGAGGACATGGCGGGCTCCAATGCAATGGCTCTACGCAGTCTTGCCGCGCCCTTTGCCGCTGTCAATGCGAGCGGACACGGGTTTTTCATTTGCCTTCCCTCTAAAAGATAGTAAGGGGGCCTTATGAAATTCTCCGATGCAATTGCGGAGGCTGGCCCTGAGATGGATCCCTTGGGTTTTCTGATCGTCGACAGCGCCCGCCTTCTCCGAGCAGCCTTCGAGCGTCGCATCGCCGAGGCGGGTCTTGGTCTCACACCCGGCGAAGCACGGGTTCTCATGAGCATCGCTGCCGCCGATGGCAGCCGGCAGCTCGACATCGCAACCCGCATGGGTATCGAGCCGATGACGGTCTGCTCCTATCTCGATAAACTGCAGGAGCGCGGCCTCATCGAAAGGCAGCAGTGCTCCTCTGATCGCCGGGCGAAACGGATAAACCTGACGCCCGCCTCCGATGGGATGATCTGCGCGATCCGCAAGGAACTCAATATCATCTTGACGCAGGCGACCGACGGCCTGAGCAGCGAGGAGAACCGCGTCCTACGGGACACCCTGGCAGTCTTCAATGCCAAGCTCCAGGCGATCAACATTTCCCAGCCGCCGCAGTTTTCGTCCGATGAAAGCCGGTAGCATGCCCCCCATGCCTGCGCTTATGAGCGAGCGCCGCACGACCGTCATTGGCGCCCTGCTGACGGCAATCGGGCCGATCTCCATGGCCATCTATACGCCTGCCATGCCGGAGCTGGTGCGGGCATTCGACACGACCGAAGCCGCCATCAAGATGTCGCTGTCGCTCTATTTCGCAGGCTTTGCGCTGGCGCAGCTTGTCGCCGGCCCGGTATCGGATGCGTTCGGCCGCAAATCCGCCGCGCTCAGCTTCCTGGCCATCTATCTCGGCGGTTCATTGCTTGCCGTCTTTGCTCCGACGGTCGAATGGATTCTCGCGGGCCGCCTGATCCAGGGCATTGGAGCCTCGGTTGGCATTACGGTCTCGCGCGCCATCGTTCGCGACCAGTTCACTGGCGCGGAAGCAGCGCGCATCATGAACACGATGGGCATCATCCTGGCGATCGGTCCCGCCGCAGGGCCGACCATCGGCGGCCTCACGCTCGCTGCCTTCGGCTGGAAATCCGTTTTCCTGCTGATGGTCGGCTTCGGTGCAATCCTCGTCTTTCTTTCAACCGTCTATCTGAAAGAGACGACGGTCCCTGACCGCAGCAGGCTTCGACCGCTCCGGCTGATCTCCGCCTATTGCGAAATCGCCGTGCAGGTAAGATTTCTTTTTGCTGCGATCGTCCTGGCAGGTTGTATAGGCGCGCTCTATGCGCAGGCGACTGCCCTGCCTTTCATCCTGATTGATGACGTGGGGCTCACCCCTACCCAATACGGGATGAGCATGCTGATGCAGTCCGGGTTCTATCTGATCGGGTCGCTCTGCCTGCGCCTGACGTCGAAATGGCTGCCCGGTCGCAGAGCGCCGGTTTTCGGTCTTGCTTTCAGCGGCGGGGGCGGCATCATCATGGCGCTTTCCGTTTATTTCCTGCCACCGTCTTTTCTATCGATCATGGGACCGGTTGCAATCTGCACCTTTGGCACGGCTTTCATCTCGCCGTATATCACTACCGCCGGCCTTGCCCCGTTTCCGCACATTGCCGGCTCGGCATCCGCGCTGATGGGCTTCATCCAGATGGGGGCGGGGTTTGTCGGAGGCGTTCTCATCGCCTGGATCGGTGCACCCTTGGTAGCGTTTGGCAGCGTCATCCCGGCCATGCACATCATCGCGGTGCTCGGATATTTGGGCTTCCTCGCGGCCAGCCGGAACGAATAAAAAAGCCCGCCTCAGGCGGAGGCGGGCCGGCTTTGATGAATTGTGCGGTATCGCTACTTACGGAGATTGCGCTTGGCGAGTGTTCTGAGGCGCAGCGCATTGAGCTTGATGAAGCCTGCCGCATCCTTCTGGTCGTAAGCACCCTGATCGTCCTCGAAGGTGACCAATTGGTCTGAATAGAGCGACTTTTCGCTCTCGCGGCCGGTGACCATGACATTGCCCTTGTAGAGCTTCAGCGTCACTTCGCCTTCCACATGCTCCTGACTCTTGTCGATCAGCGCCTGCAGCATTTCGCGCTCCGGCGAGAACCAGAAGCCGTAATAGATCAGCTCGGCATATTTCGGCATCAGCTCGTCTTTGAGGTGTGCCGCACCGCGGTCGAGCGTGATGCTCTCCATTGCCCGATGCGCCGCGAGGAGGATCGTGCCGCCGGGCGTTTCGTAGACGCCACGCGATTTCATGCCGACAAAGCGGTTCTCGACGAGGTCGAGACGGCCGATGCCGTTGTCCCGGCCGTAGTTGTTGAGGGTCGCCAAGAGCGTTGCGGGAGACATCTCGACACCGTTGATCGAGACTGCGTCGCCGCGCTTGAAGCCGACCTTGATGACGGTCGCCTTGTCCGGCGCCGCTTCCGGGGAAATCGTGCGCATATGCACGTATTCGGGTGCTTCCTGGGCCGGGTCCTCCAGAACCTTGCCTTCGGAAGACGAGTGCAGAAGGTTCGCGTCGACGGAGAACGGCGCTTCGCCCTTCTTGTCCTTGGCGACGGGAATCTGGTTCTTCTCGGCGAATTCGAGAAGGTCCGTGCGGCTCTTGAAGGCCCAGTCGCGCCAAGGCGCGATCACCTTGATATCCGGGTTTAGCGCATAGGCCGAGAGTTCGAAACGGACCTGGTCGTTACCCTTGCCGGTGGCGCCATGGGCGATCGCATCAGCACCGGTCTTCTTGGCGATCTCGATCAGATGCTTGGAGATCAGCGGACGGGCGATCGAAGTGCCAAGCAGGTAGACGCCCTCGTAGACGGCATTGGCACGGAACATCGGGAAGACGAAGTCGCGAACGAATTCTTCCCGGACGTCCTCGATATAGATCTCCTTGATGCCCAGCATCTCGGCCTTCTTGCGGGCCGGCTCCAGCTCCTCGCCCTGGCCGAGGTCGGCGGTGAACGTCACCACTTCGGCGCCGAGTTCGGTCTGCAGCCATTTCAGGATGATCGAGGTGTCGAGACCGCCGGAATAGGCGAGAACGACTTTCTTAACGTCTTTCGGAAGTGCCATGTCGATTTCAGGTCCGTCTGCGGGTGGTGGCGGTTTTCGGAAAACCGCCAGGTCGGGAATTGCGGCACTTTTAGCGAGTTTCTTGGGGCACGCAAGAAAAACCGGGCAATCATAACGATGGTGTCATGTTGACGCGCTTTGCTGCGGGCTCCATATCCCGCCGGACCTTTGAACAGCAGCGCCATAGAGGAGATCTGCAATGACCATCACTCATCCCGCTCTGAAAAAGGATAATGTCGCCGTCGTCACTGGAGCCGCATCCGGCATCGGTCTGGCTGCCGCCAAAGAGTTTGCCCGCATGGGTCTCTCCGTCGTGCTTGCAGATCTGGAAGGAGACAAACTGGCGGAGGCCTGCCGCGAGGTCGCCGCCCTTGCCGAGGACGGCGAGACAGATGTCGCTGCGATCGGTACAGACGTCTCGAAACCGGCCGAGATCGAGGCTCTCGAACGGGCCGTCCTGCAACGCTTCGGCCGCGTGCATGTGCTGATGAACAATGCCGGAATCAGCCCCGGAAGCACGATATTCGGGCCACAGGCAAACTGGGACAGCATTTTCGCCGTCAACCTGCTCGGGGTGATCCACGGCACGCGGACATTCGGTCGGGCCATGATCGCCCATGGCGAACCATCGCTCATCATCAATACCGGCTCAAAACAAGGTATTACCACGCCGCCCGGCAACCCGGCCTACAATGTCGCCAAGGCCGGCGTCAAAGCCTTCACCGAAGCGCTCCAGCACGAATTGCGCAACACGCCCAACTGCAAGCTCTCGGCGCATCTGCTGATCCCCGGCTTCGTGTTTACCGGTCTGACGAAAGGCGACCGCACCGAAAAACCCGACGGCGCCTGGACGCCGGAACAAACGGTCGAGTTCATGCTGACGAGCCTGGAGCGCGGCGATTTCTACATCCTCTGCCCGGACAACGACGTCGACCGGGCCACCGATGAGCGACGCATGGCCTGGGCGGTCGGTGACATCATCGAAAACCGTCCTCCGCTCTCCCGCTGGCATCCGGATTTCGCCGACGCCGCGAAAGATTTCATCTCCAGGCCTTGATTGATTTGGCATCACCTCGAAAGCCGGATAAATGGGAACTCCCTCTGTCCGGCTATCGAGCGCATTATGGATTTTCTACCGAGCATCGCAACCCTTCTCGCCTTCACCGCTGCGGGTCTCCTGCTCGCTTTGACGCCCGGCCCGGACATGACGCTGTCCATAAGCCGCGCGCTGGCGCAGGGACGGCGGCCGGCGCTCTTCGTCGTGTTCGGTACCAGCCTCGGCGTCGTCTGCCACACCCTGCTGGTCGCCTTCGGCATCTCGGCGCTGATTACCGCCTCGCCCACCGCGTTCTTCATTCTCAAGACAGGCGGGGCTGCCTACCTGCTCTGGTTGGCGATCCAGGCGATCCGCTTCGGCTCCAATTTCAAGGTGGACAAGATCGAGCAGACGATGAGCAGCCCGCTTGCCAATATCTCCACCGGGTTCTGGGTCAACATCCTCAATCCCAAGGTCATCATATTCTTCATGACCTTCCTGCCGCAGTTCGTCACCGCGGGTGATCCGCACGTCACCGGCAAGCTGATCTTCTTCGGCTTCTATTTCATCGTCATCGGTATGCCGGTGAACCTGATCGTGGTCCTGGCCGCCGACTGGCTTTCGGGCTGGCTGCAGGCCAACCCCAAGGTGCTGCGCGGCATCGACTATACCTTCGCCGGGGTCTTTTCGATCTTCGCGGCAAAAATCTTTTTTACCCAAGCCAGATAGAGAAAAAGGCCGGTCGAACCGGCCTTTTCTCAGTCGTCCTCGCCGTGGCCGGCGATCATCATCGCCTCGAAGGCCAGCCGCTCGGTCTTGCGCATCCGCTCCGATTCCGACTTCAACTGGCCGCAGGCTGCGAGGATATCTCGGCCGCGCGGCGTGCGGATAGGCGAGGCGTAACCCGCCTGGTTGATAAAATCGGCAAATTTCTCGATCTGGGCCCAATCGGAACATTGGTAGTTTGTTCCGGGCCAGGGATTGAACGGGATCAGGTTAATCTTGGCAGGAATGCCCTTCAGGAGCTGCACCAGCAGCTTGGCGTCCTCAAGGCTGTCGTTGACGTCCTTCAACATCACATATTCGAAGGTGATGCGGCGGGCGTTCGACAGGCTCGGATATTTACGGCAGGCTTCCAGGAGTTCCTTTAGCGGATACTTCTTGTTGATCGGCACCAGCATGTCGCGCAGTTCGTCACGCACCGCATGCAGCGAGATCGCCAGCATGACGCCGATCTCTTCGCCCGTCCGGTAGATTTCCGGAACGACGCCGGAGGTCGACAGCGTGACGCGCCGTTTCGACAGTGACAGGCCGTCCCCGTCGGTCGCAATCAGCAATGCGGTCTTGACGCTCCCGAAATTATAGAGCGGCTCGCCCATACCCATCATGACGATATTGGTGATCTTGCGCTCGCCGGTCGGCACGAAAGCGCCGGGCGGCGTGTCCGTGCCCGGGAAATCGCCGAGACGGTCCCGCGCCAGCAGCAGCTGGGCCAATATCTCTTCTGCCGTCAAGTTGCGCACCAGCCGCTGTGTGCCGGTATGGCAGAATGAACAGGTAAGCGAACAGCCGACCTGGCTCGAAATGCAGAGCGTCCCGCGGCCTTCCTCCGGTATATAGACCGTCTCGACCTCCACCGGACGACCAGCGCCGCGCGGAGGAAACCGCAGCAGCCATTTGCGGGTGCCGTCGCTTGAGATCTGCTCCTCGACGATCTCGGGGCGGGAGATGGTGAAATGCGTCTTCAGCATCTCCCGCATGTCCTTCGCCACATTAGTCATGGCGTCGAAATCGGAAACGCCGCGGATATAGAGCCAATGCCAGAGCTGGCTGACGCGCATGCGCACCTGCTTTTCCGGCACGCCCTTCTCCTTCAGCGCATCCGCCATCATCTCGCGCGTCAGCCCGATCAGGGAGGGCTTACCTGACATCAGGTCCGGACGCGCCACGAGCGGCGTCTTGAGGGGGGCCATAACGGCCTCGGATACCGACATTCTCTTATCCCATCGAACACATGGCCTTGCCCCCGGTTCTGAAGCGGAGCGGCGAGCGCATGTCTGTATGTGAAACCAATCTCGGTCATAGGGGCGCTTTGGCGCCTGACCTTCGTTGTCAGGGCCTTTATCATTAAATTGCCGCCGCGTCCATTCTTGCTGAAACGCGAAAGGCCGGCGAGAGGCCGGCCTTTCTTCAACCATCGGTGCAACAGAGCTTACTTGCAGGCTTCGATCTGCTTCAGCGCAGCGGAAATGCCCGAGAGCGAATAGGCGTAGGAGGTCTTGGTACCGCGGCCTGAGACCGCGCTGACGCTCATGTTCTGACCGGTCTTCATGGCTGCGACCAGCGCCGGCTCTTCGGCAGCATTCTCCACCCAGGCGGCCTTGTCCTTGGTGAACATCACGAAGTTCTTGTTGTCGATCGTGACGGTGACCTTGGAATTCGACTGCAGCGGATAGCCCACCATCACCTGCGGCTCGTAGGAGATGTTCTGGCCCGGGCGCTGCGTCACGATGAAGAAGATATCGCCGTGGTCGACGCTTGCTGGCTCCTTGGCGGTCGGAACCGACAGTACATAGCAGACGGTACTATTGCCCGATTTATAGGAATAGGCACCCCACGCCTTGAATTGCTGGATGCGCGTTGGGGTTTGAGCGAAAACGACGCTGGCGCTCGCCAGCGTGAGTGCCAGTGCGGTTGCGATTGTTCTTACAGACATGGTCTCCTGCCGGTTTTGTCTTCTTGCAACGGCCCGAGCGGGCAAGCCTTTGCCAGGCATGATCCTGATTCGGTTCATTTTGACTTAATCCTGGTTACCAAAGCGTCAATCGCACCGTTGAAATACTGTAAATGTCCCATCCACCGCCACGCCCCTGCGTGGACATCCTCCTCGCAACTATCTCCAAGTCTCATCTGGCGGGGAATTTTTCATGTGGTTTGTCAATCAGTGACACAAGGATTGGGGCAAGAGTTTGTCCTTTTCCTCGGTCCCTATATGACATTAGAATGGGCGAATATGACGGGGCCTCCTATGGGAAAGTTTGCGTAAATTAGATGGACCTGGATGAGAAAGACCACTTCGCCAATTTGGCCAAGGCGGTGGCCGACAACCGCGATCAGACGGCTTTTGCAACGCTGTTCGACCATTTCGCTCCTCGTCTGAAGTCATGGCTCGTCAAACGCTCGATGAAGCCGGACGAGGCGGAGGAACTGGTGCAGGAGGTCATGGCTGTTCTTTGGCATCGAGCGCATCTTTATGACCCCAGCCAGTCCTCCCTTTCAACCTGGCTTTATCGGATCGCACGCAACCGCCGCATCGACAGGGACCGCCGGGCTAAACATCGGCAGATAGAGATCAGCGAATACTGGTTTTGCCCCCCCGAAGTGCCGAGTGCGGATATCCTGCTCGAACGGGCAGAAAGTGATGCAAGGGTGCGGGCCGCGCTCGAGAACATTCCCGATGAACAGATGCAGCTCGTGCGCGCGGCTTTTTTCCTCGGCCAGACCCATTCGGAGATAGCCTCTTCGACAGGCATCCCTCTTGGTACCGTGAAATCGCGCATCAGGCTTGCTTTCGAACGGCTCCGCAAAGCGCTCGAAGAGCCGGCCTCGCTGGTTTGAGGGTAGAGCCGTTATTTCGCGCCCGCACCGGCTGTCGTCTCCGGATTGTCCGCGAGAGCCTCGTCGGCGGCGTCGTAGTGGCGATCGGCGATATGTCCCTGGATCATCCGAAAAGCGACGGCCAATACGGCGACATCGTCCGTAAAGCCGACAAGCGCGAAGACGTCGGGCACGAAATCGAGTGGCAGGACAAAATAGGCAAGAGCTGCAAGTAATACGCCGCGCACCCGCGCCGGCGTACGACGGTCGACGGCGCAGTAATAGGCGGCAACCAGGTCGCGGCTGAAAGGAACCTGCCTGACGGCGCGCTTCAGCGTCGGCCAGAACTTCGCACGCACCTGCCGCTCCTGGCGTTCTTGCGTTTCCTCGTCACCCGGCAGGAGGATCTCACCAATCTTCACATTGTCCATGGTTTCTCCCTTCGCTCGGCATTTGCCGCGTGTACCCAATATGGGCGCCCGGAAAATGCAGTTCAATTGCGGCGGGAGAATGCCTTGTCCATGGCTCTGGCCAGCTTGAAATCAAGGTCCGTCAGGCCTTCGGCGTCGTGCGTCGTCAGCAGCACATCCACCCGGGAATAAACGTTCGCCCACTCCGGATGGTGATTGAGCTTCTCGGCGCGCATGGCGCATTCCGTCATGAAGCCGAAGGCCTCTATGAAGTTCTTGAACTTGAAGCTCCTGAAGATGGCGTCACCTTCCGCCTTCAGCTCCCATCCATCCAGTGAGGCGAGCTCGCGTTCAGCAGCGGCCGTATCCAGCTTTTCGTAGTGCATGCGAAAGCGCTCCTTAAAGGAGGCCCTTCACCGGTTCCAGATCTGCGGCATGGGCGTTGCCGTAGCTGATATCCTGCAACGGGAAGACCTCTTCCGTCAGATACGGCCCACCGCCGACGGATTCCTTCGATGACAGCAGCACGAAGCGTGAGACGGTAAATGGCGCGGTGTAGAAATTGCCGCGGCCGGAAAGATATTGCACCATGTCGTCCAGCCGGCAGTTCTTGAGCCGCGCCAGAGTAACGTGCGGAGTGAACTTGCGCGGATCCGGCGGCAGGCCGATGCGCTGGCAGATCCGTTCGATTTCCGCCTGAAGTGCGTAGATGTCCGGCGATGGAGCAACCCCGGCCCACACCGAATGAGGCTTCTTGGACCCGAACGAACCGATCCCGGTCAAGGTCATCTGGAATTCCGGTCGGTCGATACGGTCCAGCCGGTCGACGATCTCATCGGCCGTGCGGCCATCGACATCTCCGATGAAGCGCAGGGTGATGTGATAATTCTCCACATCGATCCATCGGGCTCCGGGAAGCCCGCCGCGCAGCAGTGATAGGCTCATTGCTACATTGCGTGGAATTTCGAGGGCGGTGAATAGTCTCGGCATAGGGACCTCCTCGAATCTTTGCAGATGTTAACAGCGAATCATGCAACGGGGTTCCGTGCAAGATGTTATTTGCCGTTATCCTTAATCTCCCCCAGGAAGCTTTCGACAGGCTGGATCGTCTTCTCGACCATTACTGCAACCCCCTTGGCGTTGGGATGCATGCCATCTTCGAGCTGCATTCCCTCCACTGTCGTCACCCCGTCGAGGAAAAATGGATAGAGCGGCACGCCATATTTGTCGGCAAGCCGCTGGTAGATCGGATTGAAGCGTTGGGCGTAGTCGCCGCCCATATTCGGAGGGGCAAGGATGCCGACCAGAAAAACCGCAATCCCCCGTTCTTTCAGGCGGGCGAGCATGAGATCGAGGTTTCGCTCCGACTGTTCCGGGGAGATGCCGCGAAGCGCATCGTTGGCGCCGAGTTCCAGGATGACGCCGTCTGTCCCGTCCGGCACCGACCAGTCGATGCGCGAAAGGCCACCGGAGGTCGTATCGCCCGAGACGCCTGCATTGGTTATCGCCACATTGTGGCCTTTTGCCCTGAGCGCCGCCTCGAGCTGGGCGGTATAGGATTCCGAAGGCGCAAGCTGATAGCCCGCCATCAGGCTGTCACCGAAGCCGATGAGCTGAATCGACCGGTCCTCAGCGACCGCCGGCAATCCGATAAGCCAAAGCGCCGACATGACGATGAAGTGAAGGGCGCTTGCTTTAAAACTCACGGTTCGTCTCCTAGATTGAACGCCACTGTCATGCGGCACGGAATGCCCGTTTCAAGGCCAATATAGGAAGCTTTGCTTTGACTAAAACCATCATCACGCTGAAGAAGGCTGATCTCACCCTCGGCAGCGCGGCGGCTTCCGTGCATGTGTTGAAGAACATCGACCTGGAGATCCGGGCCAATGAGGCGGTCGGCATCGTTGGGCCCTCCGGTTCGGGAAAATCCACCCTTTTGATGGTGCTCGCCGGTCTGGAGCGTCTGGACAGCGGAGAGATCGTCATCGACGGCGCGCCTCTTCATGCGCTTTCCGAAGACGCCCTCGCCGAATTTCGCGGCCGAAAGATCGGCATCGTATTTCAGTCCTTCCACCTGATCGCCAACATGACTGCGCTGGAAAACGTCGCCGTACCGCTGGAGCTTGCGAACGTGAAGAACCCGTTCGACATCGCCAAACGGGAACTTGCCGCCGTCGGCCTCGGCGAACGCCTCAGCCATTATCCCGGTCAGCTTTCCGGCGGCGAGCAACAACGCGTGGCAATAGCGCGCGCGCTCGCGCCGTCGCCTTCCGTGCTGATCGCCGACGAGCCGACCGGCAATCTCGACGCGGAAACCGGGCGGCAGATTGCCGACCTTTTGTTTGCCAAGCAGGCCGAGCGCGGCATGACCATGCTGCTCGTCACCCACGACAATGCGCTCGCTGCCCGCTGCTCCAGGCAGATCCGGGTCCGCTCCGGTGAAATCGTCGGCGACAGTGCGATCCATCCTCCGGTTCAGGCGGTTCTTGCATGAACCGCGTCTTCCCCCGCCTTTCCATTTCTTTCCGCCTGGCACTGCGCGAAATGCGCGGCGGCCTGGCAGGGTTTCATATTTTCCTCGCCTGTATCGCGCTCGGTACGGGGGCGATTGCTGCGGTAAACTCGGTTTCGCGCGCCATCACGGGCGCCATTGCCAGCCAGGGGCAGGAAATCCTCGCGGGCGACGTTCGCTTCGAACTCAACAATCGGGAAGCGACGCAAGCGGAGCGTGCCTTCCTCGACAGCTTGGGCGAGGTAAGCCTTTCAACCAGCCTGCGCTCGATGGCCCGCAAGCCGGACGGTTCGGAACAGGCGCTTGCAGAGGTCAAGGCGGTTGACGACCTCTATCCGCTTTACGGAACCTTCCGCTCTGAACCTTCGGCGCCGCTTCCCGATCTGCTCGCCAAAGACGGCGATGGTTTTGGTGCATTGGCCGCCCCCTTGCTGCTGGAACGCCTCGGACTCCGCCAGGGCAACCAGATCTTGCTCGGCAATGTGAAGCTGACGCTGCGCGGGACGATCGCCGCCGAGCCCGATGCATTGTCCGACGGTTTCGGATTTGCACCCCGCCTGCTGATCGGAAGGGAGGCGCTCCTGGCGTCCGGCCTCATCACCACCGGCAGCCTTGTCGAGCATGCCTACAAAGTCAAACTCAACGACCCGTCAATTCGCGCGACACTGACCGGCCGTGCCAATCGCGAATTCCCGAGCGCCGGCTGGTCGATCCGTTCGAGCGACCGCGCAGCACCGTCGCTGACGGAAAATGTCGAACGTTTCTCGCAGTTCCTGACGCTTGTCGGCCTGACCGCGCTCATCGTCGGCGGCGTCGGTGTCGCCAATGCCGTGCGGGCTTTCCTCGATGCAAAGCGGACGACAATCGCCACGTTCAAATGCCTCGGCTCACCGGCTTCGGTGGTGACGCTGATATACCTCATCCAGATCCTGATGCTGACCACCGTCGGCATTGCGATCGGGCTGGCGATCGGCGCAGCCGCGCCTTTTATAGCCTTGCAGTTTCTCGAGGGCGTTCTTCCGGTTCCGAAAGAGGTGACATTCTATCCCTCCGCTCTCCTCTATGCTGCCTTCTTCGGACTGCTGATCACCTTCGCCTTTGCAATCCTGCCGCTCGGCCACGCTCGCGAAGTACCGGCAACAGCGCTTTTTCGCGAGCAGAGCTTCGACAACGTCCGGCTACCTTCCTGGCCCTATCTCGTAGCAGCGGCGGCTGCGCTGACAGCTCTTGCAGCCTTGTCGATCGTCACCGCCGAAGACCGGTTCGTCGCAGCGGTGTTCCTTGCCGCCGTCGCCGCAGCCTTCGTTCTGCTTCGCCTCGTCGCCGTCCTGATTGCCGGCCTTGCGCGCCGGAGCCCGCGCATGAATTCGCCGGCATTGAGGCTTGCGATCGGCAATATCCATCGGCCCGGTGCGCTGACGCCTTCCGTTGTACTCTCTCTGGGCCTTGGCCTCGCTCTCCTTGTGACGCTTGCCCTGATTGACGGCAATATGCGCCGGCAGCTCACGGGCCAGATCGCCAGGCAGGCTCCGAATTTCTTCTTCGTCGACATCCAGAGCTCCGAGCGCGAAGGCTTCCTGGACATTCTCAACCAGCATTCGCCAGAGGGTTCCGTCACGCAGGTGCCCATGCTTCGCGGCAGGATTCTGGCCTTCAACGGCCAGGACGTCACGCAAATGAACGTGCCCCCAGCCGGTCGCTGGGTGTTGCGCGGCGACCGCGGCATCACCTACGAGGAAAAGCTGCCTGCCAACTCGACATTGACCGCCGGCCAGTGGTGGCCATCCGACTATAGCGGAGAGCCGCTGGTCTCGTTTTCCGCCGAAGAGGCGAGCGAACTGGGACTGAAACTCGGCGACACCGTCACCGTCAACGTGCTCGGCCGCAACATTACCGCCCGCATCGCCAATTTCCGAAACGTCGAGTGGGAATCGCTTGCCATCAATTTCGTGATGGTCTTCTCGCCCAACACGTTCCGCGGCGCGCCGCACGCCTGGCTTGCCACCCTTACCGACCCTTCTGCGACACCTGGGCAGGAAGCCGCGACCCTTCGCTCCGTCACAAACGCCTATCCGACAATCACCAGCGTTCGCGTCAAGGATGCGATCGATATTGTCGATCAGCTGATCGGCCAGCTCGCCACAGCCATTCGCGCCGCGGCCGCTGTAGCCCTCATCGCTTCCGTTCTGGTACTTGCCGGCGCCCTCGCCGCGGGCAATCGGGCGCGAACCCACGACGCCGTCATCCTCAAGACTCTGGGCGGAACCCGCAGCATGCTGATGCGCGCCTTCAGTTACGAATATATGATGCTCGGCGCAGCAACCGCCGTCTTCGCGCTGCTTGCCGGCGGCATCTCCGCCTGGTTCGTCGTCAGCCGCATCATGAGGCTGCCGTCGACGTTCCTCCCGGATGTCGCGGTCCTTACGCTCGCTGTATCTCTCGTTCTGACGGTCGGAATCGGCCTCGCAGGAACCTGGCGTATCCTTGGGCAGAAAGCTGCGCCTGTGCTCCGCGAACTGTGATTCAACCTTGGGATGATTGCACGCCCATGTTCGCCGATAAACTTGCCGTCATAACGTCTTCAGGTTGCTAAATTGCCGTAGTGGTTTGCGTTTTCGCTCGCCACACCTCTTGTATGTAAAGCAATATCACATCATATTTGCCGGTAGGCTTGCTGGAGCTCCGCAGCGGCGCCTGGGTCTGAAGATAAGGGGGCCCGACACCGTGAATAATTCCGGAGCTTAAAGAGGAAACAATGGCTGACTTTAACAACTACCAGAACCGAATGGCGCGCGCTGGCGCCCAGTCGGGCGCGATGATCGATGAAGGCCTTCGCGCCTATATGCTCAAGGTTTACAACCTGATGGCGCTCGGGCTTGCGATCACCGGTGTAGCGGCCTTCCTGACATGGCAGATGGCGGTTGCCGACGGCCAGCTTACGGCTTTCGGCCAGCTCCTTTATACCAGCCCGCTGAAATGGGTTGTCATGCTGGCTCCGCTGGCGATGGTCTTCTTCCTGAGCTTCCGCATCAATTCGATGAGCGTCGCGGCCGCGCAGACAACCTTCTGGGTCTATGCCGCGCTGATGGGCCTGTCTCTGTCCTCGATCTTCCTGGTCTTCACCGGCGAGAGCATCGTGCAGACCTTCTTCGTGACCGCCGCCTCCTTCGGCGCGTTGTCGCTCTACGGTTACACGACCAAGAAGGATCTGTCGGGCTTCGGCACGTTCCTGATCATGGGTCTGTTCGGCCTGATCATCGCCTCAATCGTCAACATCTTCCTGCAGTCTTCTGCGATGGGCTTCGCGATCTCCGTGATCGGCGTGCTGATCTTCGCGGGCCTCACCGCCTACGATACGCAGAAGATCAAGGAAATGTACTATGATGGCGACGACGTTGCCGTTATGGGTCGCAAGGCAATCATGGGCGCACTGACGCTTTACCTCGACTTCATCAACCTCTTCACGTTCCTGCTGCAGTTCATGGGCAACCGCGACGAATAAGCCTGCAGGGCATGAATAGAAAAAGGCGGCTCCTCAGCCGCCTTTTTTGTTGCCCCGCTGGAAGCCGCCGCATAGGCTGGGCGATACGACATTCTTTCACCTGCCAGTGATTTCCCTCCATGACTTTCCGCATTCGCGATGCTTCTCCCTTCGATCTCCCAGTCATTACTGAAATTTACTGCGACAGCGTCCTCAACGGTACGGCCAGCTACGAAATCGTCCCGCCGGACCAAGTCGAGATGACGAGCCGCTTCGAAGCGATCAAAGCGAAGGGCTATCCTTACATCGCCGCAGAAGGCGAGAACGGGGCCTTGCTCGGTTATGCCTATGCCTCGGCCTTCCGGACCCGGCCGGCCTACAGGTGGCTGGTGGAGGATTCCATTTATCTCGCTCCGGAAGCGCGCGGCAGAGGAGTGGGCAAGGCGCTTCTGAAGGAGCTCCTTATCCGCTGCGAGGCGCTCGGCTTCCGGCAGATGATCGCCGTCATCGGCGGGGCGAGCCCGGCTTCCGTAGCGGTGCATGCCAGTCTCGGCTTCGAAATGACCGGCACGCTCAAGGGCACCGGCTTCAAGCATGGGAAATGGCTGGATACGGTTCTGATGCAGATCTCTCTCGGTGAGGGCAAGGAAACCGATCCAGACCCAAGTGCCTATCCCGGCACTCTGTTTGCCGGATAAGGCTCAGTCAATCAGTTTCAAAACCTTGTCGAAGACCTTGAGCACCTGCGGCAGTTCATGGCCACGCTTCAGGATCATTCCGTGGGTGTTGAGCACGCAATAGGCGCCCTGCTTCCCGGCTAGCTTGGGATTCTTTTCGATCCGGTAAAGCGGCATCTCGCCCGCCCGCTTGAAGATGGAAAAAACCGCCCGATCCCTGAGATGATCGATCGCGTAGTCCTTCCATTCTCCTTCGCCTACCATGCGCCCGTAGATCCTCAGAATCGCGTCGAGTTCGCGTCTGTGAAAGGTAACAGGAACGGGATCGCGGTTCTGCCGGTATTCGTGGAGATTGACGACGGTGGTTTCCTGCGTTCTTTCGCCCCCCGGCAATTCCGGCTGATCGGTCATCAAGGCTCCCAAATCACAAATGTCGGAGATGTGACAGTCTGCCCGAGAGCCCGAAAAATGCAACCCCGGGGATCGCCGAGCTGTGGAGAGGACTTGGCGTTTTTTATTCTCGCCCTATTTCGGACAAAACAGCGCCAGATTTCAAAGCGAGATTGGCGCCTATCGGTTGGCGCGTTCCTAGCGCCATATGGCCCGATCCGGTGCATTGACCCTTACCCCCAGCCCCCCAATGTTCCTGGATCGGGCCGCCGACCGATTCTCCCTGAACGGACGAAGCCCGGCTGCGGCGGATCAGTATTTCTTGCGGCCAGCCATGAGAATTGTAGCTCCGAGAATGGCCGCGGGCTCCCCTCCGGCACCCGAAGTCTGCAAGAGGATCGCGCAGCCGTCCTTCTTCGATTTACCCATCAGTTTACCCGGGAGATTGAGCTTCATGCTCTGGCCGTTCCAGGTGCCGACGGATTGCACGTCGTAGACGCTGTGCCAGTATTCCATGGTCTTGCCGCTGTTCTCACCCTTGGTGACATCCACCTGCTGACGCTTGGTGAAGTAAGCGACGACGACGTCCGCCTGACCCTTGCCTTCACCGATCTCGATCTCAATCTCGTCTCCCCGCATGGCGGCAGTCACCGGTACGTTCAGCCCGTTGCCGCTGTCGTTCAGACCCTTCACCTTATCGTTGATAAGGGCAAGATCGGTGCCTTTTACATGCTCGCGGCCGTTGATGATCGCTTGCGGCGTGTAGACGCCGCTTCGCCCCAACGTCTTCGCATAGCCATATTGACGCTCGGTATTTTCCCTGGAACTCAAGGTGTCGGTCCAGCCGAGATAATTCCAATAGTCCACGTGATAGGAAAGCGCGACCACATCCCCCTGCACGACCAGATCGCGCAGCGTCCCATCCGCCGGCGGACAGGAGGAGCAACCTTGCGAGGTAAATAGCTCGACGACGCCCTTGGGAGCCCTCACCTCGCCCCCAAACGCAGCGCCGGCGGAGACCAGGCTCGCAAGAAGGACCAGAGAAATGGAGCGGAACGGCATCGGCGGTGGACCTCCTTATCAGGGCATCTGTTATCCACTATTGCTCGCGGCGATCAAGAGCCTAACGCGTGGGACGGCGGAAGGTAACCACCCCCTCCCGTCAAGAGAAAGTCACGAAGGGGTGAAGACCGGATATTTGATCGCCATTGTTTCGCCAATCCAATCCGATCTTCTTTCGGCCGTCAGCCGCGATCAGATCAGCTTCAAAAGGCCTTGGGTGAAATAGACCGCGCCCACGCCCGTCACAATCCAGCGCGTCCAGGCCCTGAAGTTCGCATCCGTTATCCGCTGCAGGATGCCATTGCCGGCGCGCGCCCCGAAAATTGCGATCGGCGCCGCGACCAGAATAGCTATCCAATCGGTCGGCGGCAGAACCGAAGCCGCATTCCAGTAGAAGACGACCTTGGTGGCATGCGAGGCGACCTGGATCGCCGCCTTGGTGGCGATAACCTTGCGCCGGTCCATCATGGTGCGGATGAAGAAGATGTCGATAGTCGGTCCGGAAACGCCGACGCCGACCGTCAAGGCTCCGGCGATCAGGCCGCAGAAAAGCGCATGGGACGGTTTCGAGGCATCGAGCTGGAGCTTCGAGACCGGCAGCCACACCAGGATCGGCATCAGGCCGATTGCGATCAGCACGACGACGATGTTCGGCTGGTAGTCGACGATCAACAGGAAAATGCTTGAGATGATCAGCCCCAAGCCGAGAATGCCAAGGATTTTGTAGTCGATATAGGCGCGCGAGAACCAGGCGCGGGACCCGTTCGATACCATCTGGATAACGCCATGAATGGCGATCGCGGTCCCGACCGGATAGAGAAAAAGCAGGACCCAGAGCAAGATCAGCCCGCCCGCCATCCCGAAAATTCCCGAAAGCAGGGATGTCAGGAAAACTGTGACGGCCATTCCGATGAAGATGACGATGGCCAAGGTAGCCGGACCTTCGGAAGGTAACGCGGGAAAGTTCAGGAGCGGAATGCACCCGCCGGAAAACCTCCGGCGGGTGCAGATCAATCGCCTTTAAGCGGCAAGATCCCGCAGAACGGTCTGCAGAATGCCGCCGTTGTTCATGTAGACGACCTCATCAAGCGTATCGATACGGCAAAGGATGTTGATCTCCTTCACCGTGCCGTCGCCATAGGTGATCTTGGCGGTCTTCCACTCGCGCGGCTTGATGTCGCCTTCCAGGCCTTCGATGGTGACAGTCTCGTCACCCTTGAGGCCGAGCGAAGCCCAGGTCGTGCCTTCTTCGAAGACGAACGGGACGACGCCCATGCCGACCAGGTTTGAGCGATGGATACGTTCGAAGGACTGGGCGATGACGGCCTTGACCCCAAGCAGATTAGTGCCCTTTGCCGCCCAGTCGCGCGATGAACCGTTGCCGTATTCGACACCGGCGAAGATGACGAGCGGAACGCCCTCTTCCTTGTACTTCATGGCCGCATCGTAGATCGACATCTCTTCCTTCGACGGATAGTGGATGGTGTATCCACCTTCCTTGCCGTTCGGACCGAGCATGTGGTTACGGATGCGGATGTTGGCGAACGTGCCGCGCATCATCACTTCATGATTGCCGCGACGCGTGCCGTACTGGTTGAAGTCCGCAACGGCGACGCCGTTTTCCGTGAGATAGGCACCGGCGGGCGATGCCGCCTTGATCGAACCGGCCGGAGAAATATGGTCGGTGGTGATCTTGTCGCCGAAGAGACCGAGGACGCGGGCGCCCTTGATATCCTTGAGACCAGCGCCTTTTTTGCCCATGCCTACGAAATAGGGCGGGTTCTGCACGTAGGTCGACTTGTCGTCCCATGCATAGGTATCGCCCGGGGGAACCTTGACCGCCTGCCAGTTCGCATCGCCCTTGAAGACGTCGGCATATTTGGTTTCGTAGAGTTCGCGGGTGACGTATTTCTGGATGAATTCCTGCACTTCGTGCGAGGTCGGCCAGATGTCCTTGAGATAGACCGGGTTGCCGTTCTGGTCTTCGCCGATCGGCTCCTTGGTCAGGTCCTTCTGCACCGTGCCGGCGAGCGCGTAGGCAACGACGAGCGGCGGCGAAGCGAGGTAGTTGGCCTGGACATCAGGCGAGATGCGGCCTTCGAAGTTACGGTTGCCCGAAAGCACGCCCGAAACGATGAGACCCTTGTCGTTGATCGTCTTGGAGATCGGCGCCGGCAGGGGACCGGAGTTGCCGATGCAGGTGGTGCAGCCGAAGCCGACGAGATTGAAGCCGAGCTTGTCGAGATCTGCCTGCAGGCCCGACTTGGCAAGATATTCGCCGACAACCTGGGATCCCGGTGCGAGCGAGGTCTTGACCCATGGCTTGGACTTAAGGCCCTTGGCGACTGCATTGCGGGCGAGAAGGCCGGCAGCGATCAGTACCGACGGGTTGGACGTATTGGTGCAGGACGTGATTGCGGCAATCGCCACGTCGCCATGGCCGAGATCGAAATCCGTACCCTCGACAGCGTAACGGTTGCTGAGCTGGCCCGGCTTCTTGTACTCGCCTTCGAGCGAAGTGGCGAAGCCGGACGCGATGTTTTCAAGCGGGATGCGGCCTTCCGGACGCTTCGGGCCTGCCATCGACGGCACGACGTCGCCGAGATCGAGTTCCAGCGTGTCGGTGAAGACCAGGTCGGAACCGTCGCCTTCGCGCCACATGCCCTGAGCCTTGGAATAGGCCTCTACCAGCGCAATACGCTCATGCGTGCGGCCGGACATGGTGAGGTAGTTGATGGTTTCGCCGTCGACCGGGAAGAAGCCGCAGGTCGCGCCGTATTCCGGGCCCATGTTGCCGATCGTTGCGCGGTCTGCGAGCGGCATGTTGTCCATGCCCGGACCGAAGAATTCGACGAACTTGGAAACCACGCCCTTCTTGCGCAGCATCTGCACGACGGTCAGCACGAGGTCGGTCGCGGTGACGCCTTCCTTGAGCTTGCCGGTGAGCTTGAAGCCGATCACTTCAGGCAGCAGCATGGAGACCGGCTGGCCGAGCATGGACGCTTCGGCTTCGATCCCGCCAACGCCCCAGCCCAAGACGCCAAGGCCGTTGATCATCGTGGTATGGGAGTCGGTGCCGACGCAGGTGTCCGGATAGGCGATCGTTTCGCCGTCCTCGTCCTTGGTCCAGACCGTCTGGCCGAGATATTCGAGATTAACCTGGTGACAGATGCCGGTACCCGGAGGAACGACGCGGAAATTCTTGAACGCCTGCTGACCCCACTTCAGGAAGCGGTAACGCTCGCCGTTGCGCTCGTATTCCAGCTCGACGTTCCTGGCAAACGCCTGCGGCGTGCCGAATTCGTCGACGATGACCGAATGGTCGATGACGAGATCGACCGGAACGAGCGGGTTGATTTTTTCCGCATCGCCGCCGAGCGCCTTGATGCCGTCGCGCATGGCCGCGAGGTCGACGACGGCCGGAACGCCGGTGAAGTCCTGCATCAGCACGCGGGCCGGGCGGTAGGCGATTTCCGCCTCAGCCAGACCCTTGTTGTTCAGCCATTCGGCAACCGCAAGAATCTGCTCCTTCGTCACCGACTGACCGTCTTCAAAGCGGAGCAGGTTCTCGAGCAGCACCTTCATGGAGAAGGGGAGTTTCGAGACGCCGGCCAAGCCGTTCTGTTCGGCTTTGGGAAGGCTGTAATAGACATAGTCCTTGCCGCCTACGGTGAGGACAGAACGACAATTGAAACTGTCGAGAGATTTAGCCACGGATAGTAACCCCGCTGATATAGAGCCAACACGCGCGTGCGGACGCCTATGCACTTCATGCACATCAGGATGCGGGTGCGACCATTTCCGCTGTCCGCACGAGAAGATCTTTTAGGTCTTCAGGTTCGGCGCAAGATGGAAATCACGCCGGCCGCTGGCGTGGTTGCAGTGCTTATAGATAATTTCTAAGAAGGGTTCCAGACTGCTAAAGTGGCAATCGCGCAAAATTTTTCAGTCGGGTGGTTAAAATCTTAACAAAGGCATCGAGTATGCGGCTGACGGCCGACGGTTTGGCCGCACGACGCGGTGAAGACCTGATTTTCAAAGACGTCTCCTTTGCTCTGGAAACGGGCGAAAGCCTCGTGCTCACCGGCCGCAATGGTTCGGGAAAATCGACCCTGCTGCGCGTCGTGGCCGGATTGCTTCGTCCGGAGAGCGGACGGGTGGAGTGGCATTCCGAATCAGCCGAATCGGGAATGCGCGCCGCGGAAGCCTGTCACTACCTCGGCCACCGCAACGCCATGAAGGCGGAACTCTCCGTCACCGAGAACCTCGCATTCTGGAAAGATTTCTTCGGCGACGTCAAAGGCGGCCATGGCCTGCCGGTACACGAAGCCGCCGAACTGGTGGGCCTCGGAAGCATCGTCCACCTGCCGTTCGGTTATCTGTCGGCCGGCCAGCAACGGCGCATGGCCTTCGCAAAGCTCCTCGTCGCCTATCGCCCCGTCTGGATTCTCGATGAACCGACAGCAGCGCTGGACGTGAATGCGGAGGGAGTGTTCACGACATTGATCAAGGCGCATCTCGCCAAAGGTGGCATTCTGCTCGCAGCCACTCACCAGCCGCTCGGGCTGGAGAATGCGAAGGAGTTACGGATGACAGGGTTTTCCGGCATCATGGGAGAGAGATGGTGACCGCCCTCCTATTTCGCGATCTCAAGCTTTCAGTCCGCGCCGGCGGCGGAGCGTTGATCGGCGTCTTGTTCTTCATGACCGTCGTCGCCGTCATTCCCTTCGGCGTCGGGCCGGATCTGAACCTGCTCTCCCGCATCGGCCCGGCGATCGTCTGGATCGGCGCGCTGCTCTCAGCCCTTCTCGGCCTGGACCGTCTTTTCCAGACCGATCGCGAGGACGGATCGCTCGATCTTCTCCTGATGCAGGAGCATCCGCTCGTTCTGACGGTCCTCGTCAAATGCCTGGCCCACTGGCTGGGCAACGGCCTGCCGCTGGTGATCGCCTCGCCGCTGCTCGGGCTGTTCATGAACATGAACGAGACGGCGATCGGCGCAACCATGCTGACGCTCCTTATCGGCACGCCGGCGCTGACTTTCATCGGTGCGGTCGGCGCCGCAGTTGCCGTCGCTCTTCCCCGTGGGGGATTGCTGGTTTCGATCCTTGTCCTTCCTTTGGCGATCCCAGTGCTGATCTTCGGTGTCAGCGCCTCCTACGCCGCCGTCGAGGATCCCGCCCCCTTTATGCCGCCTTTTCTTATATTGGTGGCGATCACGATGTTTTTTGCGGTACTAGGACCGCTGGGTGCGGCGCTGGCTTTGAGAAACGCCAACGATTGACTAGAATCAATATGCTGCCCGCGACTTAGATTAGAAAGCGCTCATGACCCAAAGCCTCGCGATCACCAAACTGAGCGATCTTGCCAACCCGACGCGCTTCCTGGCACTGGCCGCGCGCGTCCTGCCCTGGATGGGAACCGTCACCGCTGTTCTGTTTGCTATCGGCCTATATCTGAGCTTCGCAACCGAAGGCGACTATCAGCAGGGGCAGACGGTGCGCATCATGTATGTGCATGTCCCGGCCGCCTGGCTGTCGATGATGTGTTACTCGGTGATGGCGCTCTCGGCGATCGGGACTCTGGTTTGGCGACATCCGCTTGCCGATGTCAGCCACCGGGCCGCCGCGCCGCTAGGTGCTGCCTTCACGCTGATTGCGCTTGCGACAGGCTCGCTCTGGGGAAGGCCGATGTGGGGCACCTGGTGGGTCTGGGACGCGCGGCTGACCTCCGTCTTTGTGCTTTTTTTGATGTATCTAGGCCTTATTGCGCTCAACCGCGCGATGGACGATCCGTCCAAGGCAGCGCGCGTTTCCGCCGTCCTCATCCTTGTCGGCTTCGTCAACATTCCGATCATCAAATTCTCGGTCGACTGGTGGAACACGCTGCACCAGCCGGCGAGCGTCATTCGTCTGGACGGACCCACCATCGACGGGGAATTCCTTTGGCCGCTGCTTGTGATGGCCATCGCCTTCACACTGCTGTTCTTCACGCTGCACATCGCGGCAATGCGTAACGAGATCTGGCGGCGCCGCGTCGCCGCCCAGCGACGGCTTGCCGCCCGCGCGGCCGGACGGGAGGCATGACAGGGTGATGACGCATACATTCTACATCGCCCTGTCCTATGCCCTGACGGCCCTGGTGGCCCTCTGTCTGATCGCCTGGGTTTGGCTTGACGGCCGCGCTCGGCGAGGCGAGCTGGCGGAACTGGAAGCCTCCGGCATACGTCGTCGCTCTTCACAGCTCAGGGATGATGCGACCCAGAGTGACAAACCATGAGCACCGAGACCGAAACCCGACAGGCACAGCGCAAGGGTCTGACACGTTACGCAATCGCTCTTCTTCCGCTTTTAATTTTCTTGGGATTTGCGGCCGTCGCCGGCAAGATGCTCTATGATCAGGACGTCAACGGCCGCGACATCTCTGCCATCCCTTCGGCGCTCATCGGAAAGAAGGCTCCCTCGCTTGCGCTGCCGCCGCTCGAAGGATCGAACACCGCAGCGCTCACCAATGCCGCGATTGCCGGCAAACTGACGCTGGTGAACGTCTTCGCTTCCTGGTGCGTACCCTGCCGGCAGGAGCATCCCATCCTGAAGGAACTGGCGAAGGACGGGCGGCTGACGATCGTTGGCATTAACTACAAGGACCGCAACGACAACGCGCTGCGTTTCCTCGGTGAGCTCGGCAATCCCTATAAGGCGATCGGTGTCGACCCGAACGGCAAGGCGGCAATCGACTGGGGCGTCTACGGCATTCCGGAAAGTTATCTGGTCGGGCCGGACGGCACGATCCTCTACAAGAAGGTCGGCCCCTTCGACGAGCGCAGCATGTCCCAGGATCTCATGCCGGCGATCGAGAAGGCCGCCGCCGGCAGCTGATCAGGGCATCGCCGCCTGCCACTCCCGCACCGCGTCGATCGGCCAGACGAGCATCAACACGTTGAGCGTCAGGTTGTCGCGGATGATATATCCGGTCGCAAGCTCGAAGAAGATGGCGATCGCGACCGTTAGCCAGACCGGCAGGCGCGCAGCGGCGAAAAAGCCGAGCGCCATGAAGACCGTGTCCATTGCAGAATTCAGGATGCTGTCGCCGGTATAACCGAGCGCCATGGTCGCCGTCCGATAGCGGTCGATCACCATCGGCGTGTTTTCCAGCACTTCCCATGCGGCCTCGATCAGCACGGCAAGCGACAGCCGCGCGGTAAGCGGCGCGCGCCGGAAAAGAACCCAGCCGAGACCGTAAAAAAGGAATCCGTGGATGATGTGGGACGGGGTGTACCAGTCCGAAAGATGCTGCGAGTTCCCGCTGGAATTCACGCCCCCTTCCCAGAGCTTCACATAGCCGCATTCGCAAATCGGGATTCGGCCCATTGCATAGAGCACGGCGACCTGCAGCAGGAAAAGGGCAAGCGCAGCATACAGCCAGCGCCTGGAGAACGACCCGGAATCGGAAAGATCGGCTGCCGTCACTTTTCGGTTTCCGCGACAGGTTCGGTAATGGTGTGTCGCATGATGAGCGGCATCTGGGCGAGTGTGAAGGCGATGGTGATGGGCATCGTGCCCCAGACCTTGAAATTGATCCAGACGGCATCGGAAAAATTGCGCCAGACCACCTCGTTCATGACCGCAAGCACCAGAAAGAACAGGCCCCATCGAAACGTGAGCTTCTTCCAACCCGTTTCATCGAGCTGGAAGGCTGCGTTGAAGACATAACCGAGCAATGACTTGCCGAACATAAGACCGATGAGCAGCGTCACGCCGAAGAGCGAATTGACGATCGTCGGCTTCATCTTGATGAAGGTCTCGTCCTGCAGCCAGATCGACAGCGAACCGAAGACCAGCACCACAATGCCGGAAACGAAAGGCATGACCGGCAGGTGATGGAAGACGATCTTCGAAATGACCAGCGAGATAACGGTCGCAATCATGAAAAGCGCCGTCGCGACGAGCAAGGGGCCGCCGATCGCTGAAAGCGCCGGAAATTTCGACACCAGCCATTCGCCCCGAAGGTTGCCGAAAAAGAAGACGAGTAGCGGACCGATTTCGAGCGCCAGCTTCAGCATCGGATGCTGCTTTTCTTCCTTGGTCGGCGTGATGTCGCTTTCGATACTCTGCATGGGTCCCAACTTCGAGGCTTTCGTTTGAGAAGCCAAATCGTCTTTCTGTGTCATCAATGCGTCAAACCGGCAATGGCCTGCGCAAAATCTCCCGCCTCAAAAGGCTCCAGATCGTCCACGCCTTCACCCACACCGATGAAATAAACCGGCAGCTTGTGCTTGGCGGCGATGGCCACAAGAATGCCGCCGCGCGCCGTGCCGTCCAGTTTCGTCATGATCAGGCCGCTGACGCCAGCGACGTTGCGGAAGATTTCGACCTGCTGCAGGGCATTTTGCCCGGTCGTGGCATCGAGGGTCTGCAGCACGGTATGCGGTGCATCCGGATCGAGCTTCCCAAGAACGCGGACGATCTTTTCGAGTTCCGCCATCAGTTCCGCGCGATTTTGCAGCCGGCCGGCCGTATCGATGATCAGCACGTCGCTTTTCTTCGCACGTGCCTGCTCGTAGGCATCATAGGCAAGGCCGGCGGCGTCCGCGCCGAGTTTCGTGCCGATGAATTCGGACCCCGTCCGGTCTGCCCAGATTTTCAGCTGCTCGATGGCCGCTGCACGAAAAGTATCGCCGGCGGCGAGCATGACCTTGAGCCCCGAGCCGGAGAGTTTTGCCGCTAGCTTTCCGATCGTCGTGGTCTTGCCGGTTCCGTTGACACCGACAACGAGGACGACATGCGGCTTGTGGTTGAGGTCGAGCTGCAACGGCTTGGCGACCGGCGACAACACCTTGGTGATCTCGGCCGCCATGATACGGGACACATCTTCGCCCGTGACATCCTTGCCGTAGCGTTCGGACGAAAGCGCGCCGGTAATACGCATCGCCGTCTCCACGCCGAGGTCCGCCTGGATCAGCAGATCTTCCAGCTCCTCCAACGTATCTTCATCAAGCTTGCGCTTGGTGAAGAGCGCCGTGATCTGGCCTGTGAGCTGCGAGGAAGTACGGGCAAGGCCAGCGCGCAGTCGCTGGAACCAGGTAAGTTTTGGCGCGGGGGCGACTGGAGCGGGCTGGAGTTCGTGGCGAGCAGTGGAGAAGCCTTTGGGGAGGATGGGTTCGGCGGGAACCTCTTCCGATGCAATATCCCCCACAGGAGGGGAGATGTCCGGCAGGACAGAGGACGGTGTTTCCACGGATGCGACACCCTCTTCTTCCTCAGCTTCGGCTTCCGCCTGCAGCAAAGATAACGGTACCATGCCGATATCAGGTGCCGCTTCGACGCCCGGAAGAATGGCCGCTGTTTCATCATCGGCTTCGGGCTCCGTGATATTCTCGCTCGCCCGGTCCGCAGACGGACCGCCCGCGGTTTCGATCTCCGTTGGCGCGACCGGATCGACGGGCGAAACCGGCAGGTCTTCATGCCGCGACTTTGGCTCGAGTTCGGCCTCAACCGAACGCAGATCCTCCGGACGTTCCGCTTCAGGTGCCTGCTCTTCGCCTGGTTTGCCGAAGGTGAAGACGCGTTTGATGAAGCTTAATGCCATAAGAGATCCGTCTTCCGTTATGCTGCCCGAGATGAGGCAAGGGCCGGCGCGACCTGCATTTCGAGGTGCTTGCCGTTGTGCCCGGTAATGATAACGCGCTTGAGGTCGCGGGGAACAAGGCCGGGCGCTGCCACCAGAGAAAAGTTTTCCGTATGCGCCTTGCCGTTGTTCTCGACGACAATGACTTGCTCCGTCCCGATCATACGGTCGAGATGAGCGCGGTGCAGCGCCTCCCCGCGTCCACGCAGACGCGCTGCACGATCCTTGATCAACCCCCGGTCGAGTTGCGACATCCGGGCCGCCGGCGTTCCGGGCCGTGGACTGTAGGGGAAGACATGCAGGAAGGAGATGCCCGCCTCCTCGGCCAGCCTCGCGGCGTTCTCGAACATTTCTTCCGTCTCGGTCGGGAACCCCGCGATCATGTCTGCACCAAACGCGATCTCAGGTCTCAAGCGCCGCGCCTGCTCGGCGAAGGCCAGAGCCTCGGCGCGCGAATGGCGGCGCTTCATCCGCTTGAGGATCAGATCATCGCCGTGCTGCAGCGACAGATGCAGGTGCGGCATGAAGCGCGGCTCGTCGGCGATGAGATCCCAAAGATGCTTGTCCGCCTCGATGCTGTCGATGGAGGACAGGCGCAGACGGAGGATTTCCGGCACCTGGCGCAATAGCGTTTTCGCAAGATATCCGAGCGACGGCTGGCCTGGCAGGTCGGTGCCATAACTTGTGGCATCGACGCCGGTGAGCACGATCTCGCAGTAGCCGCTTTCAGTGAGTTTGCGGGCCTGTTCGACGACGGCGCCCATCGGCACCGAGCGGGAATTGCCGCGGCCATAGGGGATGATGCAGAAGGTGCAGCGGTGGTCGCAGCCGTTCTGTACCTGAATGAAGGCGCGCACATGCCCGTCGATGTGCTTCACCATCTGCGGTGCGGTTGCCTTGACGCTCATGATGTCGTTGACGCGGAGCTTCTCTTCCGCCGAGACACCGAAGTCCGGCAGGCTGCGATAGGACGTGCTTTTCAGCTTCTCCTCGTTGCCGAGCACGGCATCCACTTCAGCCATGTCAGCAAAGGTCTGCTTTTCCGTCTGGGCGGCGCAGCCGGTGACGATGATGCGGGCATGCGGATTTTCGCGCCGGGCGCGGCGGATCGCCTGGCGGGCCTGGCGAACGGCCTCGCCGGTGACGGCGCAGGTATTGACGAGGATCGCGTTGTTGAGCCCAGCCTTTTCGGCCTCGGCCCGCATCACTTCCGATTCATAGGTGTTGAGCCGACAGCCGAAGGTGATGACCTCGACGCCGCTCATTTTGCCAGGACTCCCGGCTCTTCGTCCCGCGTGAAGGAACCCGTCTCCGGGTCGACCTTGCCCGACCATTCCCATTCGGCCGGGCCGGTCATGACGACATGATCGTCCTCGCGCCATTCGATGATGAGCGGCTGGCGGATTGGGCTGGAAGCAACGTCGATCGTCACCGTTCGGCCAGTGCGGCCCGTGCGAGCGGCGGAAACGGCAGATGCGCAGGCGGCCGAGCCACAGGCGAGCGTCAGCCCTGCGCCGCGTTCCCAGGTGCGGGTCCGCAGCGAGGAATTCGACGTGACCTGAGCCAGCGTAATATTGGCCTTTTCCGGAAACATTGGATGGTTTTCCAGAAGCGGCCCGAAACGCTCCAGGTCGAATTCCATCGGATCGCGATCCACCCAGAAGATAGCGTGTGGATTGCCCATCGACATGGCCGAAGGCGAATGCAGCACCGGAGCGTCGATCGGCCCGATCTGCAGCTCGATACGGCTCGTATCGAAGAACTCTTCGGCGAGCGGGATCCTGTTCCACTCAAAAACGGGGCGACCCATGTCGACGGAAACCGTCCCGTCCTCGTGTTCGACGGCGTTGAGGATGCCGGCGACCGTCTGGAAGGTGAAGGCCTTGCGGCCGGTCTCGGCGGCTAGCGCCTGTACGACACAGCGCGTGCCGTTGCCGCAGGCCTGCGCCTTAGATCCGTCGGAATTAAGGATGTCGATCCAGGCGTCGGTGCCCTGGGCCTTCGGATGGTGGATCGCCATGATCTGGTCGAACTGGGTCGCCGGATCAGCATTGAGCGCAACCGCAGCCTCGGGCGTAACCTTGTCGGTGCGGCCGCGCATGTCGACAACCAGGATCTTGTTGCCAAGCCCGTTCATCCTCGCGAATTCGACCATTGCACTCATTGGATCAGTTCCATCTCTGTTCGGGCTGTATATGGCGGAAACGCGTTAGAAATACCAGTGGGAACCAAAAGCGCCAACCATCGACCGATCGACTATGGACCTCGCCACTGCCCTTCATATTTAAGAATGAATGCAACCATCTAGAACGCTATCCCGGTTGAAGGCATTCTTGGTGTTCTGGTGCATGCTTTGGCAATGGAGGATCGCCGATGCGCTGCTTTACGGTATTGGGACCATCGCAGACGGGCAAATCCACGCTCGTCGCCAAACTCGCCTCACTGGAAGGCTCCCCCCGAAAGTACAGCTCTCCTTACCATCTAAGCCTGGCAGAATTTGAATTCATCAACGAACCATGGTGCGCGATCGATACGCCCGGTGCCAACGAGGCGCTCGCGATTGCGCAGGATTCACTGCTGGCAAGTGACGCCTGCATTCTTTGCGTTTCGCCCTCCCCCGACGATGCTGTACTGGCCGCACCTTATCTGCGCGCCATCGAGGCTTCGGCCACGCCTTGTATCCTCTTCGTCAACCGAATGGACGAACCCCGCGGGCGGCTGCGTGACGTGATTGCGGCGCTCCAGGCTTATTCGAACCATCCGCTCGTTCTACGGCAAGTGCCTATACGCGAAGGTGAGAAGGTCATCGGCAGCTGCGACCTGATCTCGGAACGGGCCTGGCGCTATCGCGAGGGCCAACCGTCCTCGCTGGTCGAGCTGCCGCAAAACATCCTCGAGCGGGAACACGAAGCGCGGGCCGAGATGCTGGAACAGTTTTCGGAATTCGACGATTGGTTGCTCGAAGAATTGGTCGAGGATCGCGAGCCTGCCAGCGATACCCTGTTCAGCATCGCTTCCCGTATCCTGAAGGAAAACCGGGTGATCCCGGTCATGTTCGGTGCAGCCTCTCATACGAACGGCGTCATGCGATTGATGAAGGCGCTGCGGCACGAAGCACCCCAGGTCGCCGCCCTTCAGGCTCGGCTTGCCGCGGCAGCGGGACTGGAGAATGAAAGACTCTCTGCCGTTAGCTTTCATGCATTTCATAGAGCCAATGTCGGGAAGACTATTGTCGTCCGGTCGATGATCGACGGTCTGAAGCAGGGCTCGCCGTTAAACGGCGCCGGTCTGGGACCCATCCAGGAAAACGGCAACGGCAAGGTGGCCGGCGCCGCCAGCAAGGCAGGCTCCATCTTCGCGGCAGTCAAATCCGACCATATTCCCATTCCGGCGCTGCTGACTTCCGGACAAGCCGCTGTCCCGCCCAATTGGGCGACGCCACCCACGCCGATGCTGGAGCGTATCCTGGTTCCCGTCAACGAGCGCGATGAAACAAAGCTTTCGGCAACGTTGGCGAAACTTGCCGAGACGGATCGCGGGCTCAAGGTCATGCAGGAAGAGGGTACCGGCGCAATGCTGGTCTGCGTGCAAGGGCCGGTGCATCTGCGCGAGCTACGCAACACTCTCTCGGAGGTGTTTCGCGTGGAAGTGACCGACGAGGTTCCGAACCCGATTTACCGCGAGACCATATCCAAGCCTTCGACCGTGCACTATCGCCACCGCAAGCAGACCGGCGGAGCCGGTCAGTTCGCCGATGTCCATCTGGACGTAAAGCCGAACGAACGGGGCGGTGGTTTCACCTTCGCCGAAACCGTCAAAGGCGGCACGGTACCGCGAAACTATATACCGGCGGTGGAGATGGGTGCGCGCGAGGCGATGGAGAAGGGACCTTTAGGCTTTCAGGTCATAGACGTCGGCGTGACCTTGACCGACGGACAGTATCACTCCGTGGACAGTTCCGACTTCGCATTCCGGGCGGCCGCAAAAATGGGCACACGCCAGGCCCTGTCCCAGGCGTCGGCTGTGCTGATGCAGCCGGTTTCACGGGTCGAGATCCACATCCCTTCGATCTTTTCGGGAGGCATAGTAACCCTCGTGTCGTCCCTGAAAGGACAGGTCCTGGGTTTCGATCGCGACGAAAATGCCAAAGGCTGGGACATTTTCAGGGCTCTTGTGCCCGGCGGGGCGCTGGAAGAGCTGACACGGTCGCTGCGGTCGGCCACCCAGGGTATTGGCTACTATTCCAAGACCTTCGATCATTTCGAGGAACTTTATGGGAAGGAGGCGGATGCCATCATCAACGCTCACGGCTCCGGCGGGCATTGAGGACGGCTCTGGCGTTCGGCCCTTCAGCCCTCGGATCGCGAATGTCGGTGCTGCTGCATATTTCATCCCATGCCGAATGCTCCCTTGGTTCTCGGCGATGGCGCAGCCTCGCCCCTCATGATAGGGGAGCCGTCACAAACAGGGCTTTGATCGATGTTACCTTGGATTCAGCTGGATCGCGCAGAGATACCGGGCAATGGCGGCGAACTGCGGCTCAAGCAGCGTGGCCAGGAATTCTCGATCATGCTGGGCTCCAACGAGTTGATGAACAGCCGGCTGAGCGGATCCGAAGAAGCGCTCGCTACTCTGGCCCATCAGAAAATCGCAGGCCGCCCACGTCCGGCCATCCTCATTGGTGGACTCGGCATGGGTTTCACCTTGCGGGCCGCGTTGTCGGTATTGCCTCCCGACGCCTCCGTGACTGTTGCCGAACTTGTGCCTGCGGTCATCGGCTGGGCACGTGGACCGATGGCCGGCGTTTTCCACGGCTGTCTCGACGATCCGCGCACGCTTATCCATCAGGGGGACGTGGGCGACGTCATTCGCGGCGCGCAGGGCAGGTTCGACGCCATCCTCCTGGATGTCGACAATGGTCCCGATGGCTTGACCCGGGCATCGAACGACCGCCTCTATGACGCTTACGGCCTGCGGGCGGCACGCGACGCTTTGCGGCCAGGCGGTGTTCTGGCGGTATGGTCATCCGGGCCGGACGAGGGCTTTACCCGACGCCTGAAACAGAGCGGCTTTTCGACCGAGGTCGTCAATATCCGTGCCAATGGCAAACGCGGCGGCGCCCGGCATGTCATCTGGATCGCGGCCACCGATCCCGCAAAACCCGGAGCTCGACGGGATCACTGATCTGAAGCAGGCGTCAGGCGAAAGTCTCTTCCACCAGCGCATGGACGCGCCGAAACGCTGCTCTGGCACCTTCAGCCGCGTCAGCCTCATCGGCCTCGGAGAGGGTGAGGCCGTTAAAAGCGGCGACAAAGGTTCGCCAGTGCAGGCCGCGTCCGTCGGGATGGCCGGCGAGATGGCGCGCACCGAATTTTTCCGACAGGTCGAGCTTTTCGGCTTCCTTCAGAAGGAACGCGGCTCCGAGGTTCGAACCTTCCGCCACATAGAGCCAGCCAAGCGCCGCCGGTACGCCGAGCGGTCCGGTCCGAGGGGTCAGAATCGGCGGGGCGCTGCCGGCGAGATCGGTTATGTCCCGCCGCAGGGCATCGAGCCGGCAACGGCTGGCGAGATCGGGCAGCAACGAGCCAAGCTCGGGAGAGTGATAAAGCGGCGATACATCCGCATGAAAGCAATGCTGTACCTCCAGAAACAATCCGTAGCGCTCGCGGCTGGCGAACGGCTCCGCCGCCATGATGCGCTGGTCGAGCCCATGATGGGCGGCATCGGTGAGCGCCTTGAGGCGCTGGATGCGTGTCTGCTGTTCAGTCGACGTCTGAATGTTCATGAGCAGACCCTATCGGCGTTTTCGAAGATGCCGTCAAACCGTTCCTCGAGGCCTCAGGCGGAAACCGCAGGAACTTCGAACACCTCGCCCGGCCGGAGAGGCCGGAAACGGTCGCGGGAAATGCGTTGCGCATCAAGCGCGGCGTAAAGCGCGGCGACCGGCTCCTCTATGCCCTCATTGGTGAGCTGGAACGTGCCCCAATGATGGCCGGCTACCGAGGCTGCACCACAAAAAAGCATGCCCTCCACCGCCTCTTCCGGATTTTGGTGCTGCGCTTTCATGAACCAGCGCGGCTCGTAGGCCCCGAAAGGCAGGTTGGCCAGTCGGAATCCGCCATGTTTTTCCTTGGCGGCCCGATAATTGATGCCCTGGTGAAAGCCGGTGTCGCCGATGTGATAAATCTTGCCTGCCGGCGTTTCGATCACGAAGGCGGCCCAGAGTGCCATTCGCCGATCTCCCATGCCTCGCGCCGACCAGTGATGACAGGGCTCGCAGTGGAATGTGACGTCAGGCGTGATGTTTTCACGCCCATCCCAATCCATGACAGTGATCGTCGCATCCGGCACATGCGACCGGATGATCGCATCATTGCCGAGCGGGGTGATGAACTGCGGCTTGTCGCGTCCCTGCAGCACCCAAAGCGTTTCCAGGTCCAGATGGTCGTAATGATTATGCGTGACGAGCACCACATCGATCGGCGGCAGGTCGCCGATGCGGATGCCGGGCGGATTGACCCGCTTCGGGCCGGCAAAGGAGACGGGGCTGGCGCGATCACTCCAGACGGGATCGGTCAGGATGTTCAGCCCGGCGACCTGGATGAGCAGCGACGCATGGCCGACCATGGTGACCACCAGCCTTTCGCCCGATATCCTCGTTTCCGGCATGGCTTGCGGAAGCGGGCTTGCAAACGCAGCCGGCCAATCGACCCTGCCGCCACCGAGCTGCCAGCGAAGGAGATTGAGCAATCCTTCGGGGTCCTCCCCGTTCGGATTGAAGAAATGCGTTCCGTCAAAATGATCGGAGATCGGGCCTGAGTAATACTTGTTCGCAGCCATGGCTCCCCTTGCCGCAAAGCCGCCCGCAAGCGCTGCGATCGCTCCGATACCGGACCATTTGAGAAATTTTCGACGGTTCATGCCAAAGCTATAGGATTGGCAATGGCCGGCTTCAAGCGACGAGTAACGGGTCGCGGAAATGTTACAGCGCCTGTGTAGCTTGACTTTCGCCGCCTTTTCCTGTTTAAGCCGGCGATCTGCTGACAAGTCGAGAACTTGGAGCCGCCGACCGGGGCCGATTTTACCGAGCCCGGAGGTCAACATCCGACAGCGCGTTGCGCCCTCGGGTGCTTTTTGGCTTTGCGCCTCCTGTGGCGCCTTGTTTTTGTCGCGGAGAAACCCGACGTTTCGGGCACTCCCGAAACGTGGAAAAGGAAGAAACGATGTTCGAAAGCCTCCAGGACCGTCTTGGCTCCATCTTGAGTGGACTGACTGGCCGTGGCGCATTGAGCGAAGCGGACGTCTCCGCCGCCTTGCGCGAGGTTCGGCGTGCGCTTCTCGAAGCGGACGTGGCGCTGGAAGTCGTCCGCTCCTTTACCGACAAGGTGCGGGAAAAGGCCGTCGGCGCCGAAGTTCTGAAATCGATCAAGCCCGGTCAGATGGTCGTCAAGATCGTCCATGACGAGCTTGTTGAAATGCTCGGTTCGGAAGGTGTGGGCATTGACCTGCATGCGGTAGCTCCCGTCGTCATCATGATGGTCGGCCTCCAAGGCTCGGGCAAGACCACCACGACCGGCAAGATCGCCAAGCGGCTGACCGATCGAGAAAAGAAGAAAGTGCTGATGGCGTCGCTCGACACGCGCCGCCCGGCAGCCCAGGAACAGCTTCGTCAGCTCGGTACGCAGACGGGCGTCGACACGCTGCCGATCATTGCCGGCCAGTCGCCGACCGATATTGCAGCACGCGCCGTGCAGGCAGCCAAACTCGGCGGTCATGACGTCGTCATCCTCGACACCGCCGGCCGCACCCATATCGATGAGCCGCTGATGCAGGAGATGGCGGAGATTAAGCGGAAGTCCAATCCGCACGAGATCCTGCTCGTCGCCGATAGCCTCACCGGTCAGGACGCCGTCAATCTCGCCCGCAATTTCGACGAACGCGTCGGCATCACAGGCCTCGTTCTGACCCGCATGGACGGCGACGGCCGCGGTGGTGCGGCGCTTTCGATGCGTGCCGTGACCGGCAAGCCGATCAAGCTCATCGGTACCGGCGAAAAGATGACGGAGATGGAAGAATTCCATCCTCGCCGCATCGCCGACCGCATCCTCGGCATGGGCGACATCGTCTCGCTGGTCGAAAAGGCTGCGGAAAATATCGACGCCGAAAAGGCGCGCGCCATGGCCGAGAAGATGGCCAAGGGCAAGTTCGACCTGAATGACCTCGCCGACCAGCTTCGCCAGATGAAATCGCTCGGCGGCATGGGCGGCATCATGGGCATGATGCCGGGCATGGCCGGCATGAAGGACAAGCTCGCCGCGTCGGGCATGAACGACAAGATGTTCGATCGCCAGATCGCCATCATACAGTCGATGACCAAGGCCGAGCGCGCCAACCCTGATATGCTGAAGCACAGCCGCAAGAAGCGTATCGCAGCCGGCTCCGGCACGGACGCTGCCGAAATCAACAAGCTTCTGAAGATGCACCGCCAGATGGCCGACATGATGAAAATGATGGGCGGCAAGGGCAAGGGCGGCATGATGAAGCAGATGATGGGCGGCCTTGCCTCCAAGATGGGGCTTGGCGGCGGAATGGGTGGAATGGGCGGCATGCCCGATCTGTCCAAGCTCGATCCGAAGCAACTTGAAGCACTGCAGAAGCAGGCGCAGGCCGCAGGTATCAAGCCCGGCTCGATGCCGGGTCTTCCAGGCGGCGGAATGGGCGGATTGCCCGGCCTCGGCGGCGGTTTTCCGGGTCTTCCCGGCTTGCCGAAAAAGAAGTGACAGGGAGGAAGTTCGTGGTTGATCCCGACGTCAAAGCCAGGCTTTCGAGCTACCGCCAGTCGATCGACAACATCGACGCGGCGCTGGTGCACATGCTGGCGGAGCGTTTCCGCTGCACCAAGGAAGTGGGCCTTCTGAAGGCCCAATACGATCTGCCGCCGGCTGACCCGGCGCGCGAGGAATTTCAGATCGAACGCCTCCGCCGGCTGGCGAAGGAAGCCCATCTGGACCCGGATTTCGCCGAGAAGTTCCTGAACTTCGTCATCAAGGAAGTCATCCGGCATCATGAAGCCATCGCCGCCGAACATGGCGGCACCAAACAATCCGCCTGACACCGGCGGACAACGGAAAGACTAAGGAGTAAGAAAATGTCCCTGAAGATTCGTCTCGCCCGCGGCGGCTCCAAGAAGCGCCCGTACTACCACATCGTCGTTGCTGATGCTCGCTCGCCCCGCGATGGCCGTTTCCTCGAAAAGCTCGGCGCATGGAACCCGATGCTCGCCAAGGACGACGCAAAGCGCGTCGAACTGAACGCCGAGCGCATCCAGGAATGGATCGCAAAGGGCGCACAGCCGACCGACCGCGTCCTGCGCTTCCTCGCCGAAGCCGGCATTGCAAAGCGCGACACCCGCAGCAATCCGGAAAAGGCAAAGCCTGGCAAGAAGGCCCAGGAACGCGCCGCCGAGCGTGCCCAAAAGGCCGCCGACGCAGCCGCTGCTTCTGCCGAAGCATAAGCTTTTCCGGGCCATTTTTTCGTGAAAAGGGCAGCGCGGCAACGCGCTGCCCTTTTGCTGTTTGCTTTTGGCCTCCCAGAGATTAAATGAAACGCAAATGGAACCGGAACGACCCGCATGACCAAGCTCGAAAACCCCGTTCTGATGGCGACGATAGGCGCTGCCCAAGGTCTGAGGGGAGAGGTCCGCGTGCGCTCCTACACGGCCGATCCGACAGCGCTGGGAGATTATGGCAAGCTGCATAGCGCCGACGGCCGGGCCTTCGAGATTCTCGAGGTCCGCGAAGCCAAGAACGTCGTAATCGTGCGGTTTCGCGGCGTCAACGACCGTAGCTCCGCGGAAAGCCTGAACGGCCTCGAACTCTTTATCGAGCGCGACAATCTGCCGGACGAGGAACTGGAGGAAGACGAGTTCTACTATGCCGATCTCGAAGGCCTCGAAGCGGTCGACCAGCACGGCAAGAGCTATGGTACGGTGAGCGGCGTATACGACTTCGGCGCTGGCGATCTCCTGGAGCTGAAAGGGCCCGGCCTCCGCCCGGCCCTGATCCCGTTCTCCGAAGCCGCGGTGCTGGAGATCGATCTTGAAAGCGGCAAGATCCTTATCGACCCGGAGGCGGCGGGCCTCATCGAGAACCCCGACGAAGGCTCAGCGCCTGGGCTTCCCCGCAAGGGCAAGAAATGAGCTTTCGCGCGACGGTCCTGACGCTCTACCCGGAAATGTTTCCCGGACATCTCGGCTTTTCGCTCGCGGGAAAGGCCATGGAGCGCAGCCAGTGGTCGATTGAAACCGTCCAGATCCGGGATTTTGCGGAGGATCGGCACCGGACGGTGGACGACACCCCGGCCGGGGGAGGTGCGGGCATGGTCCTGAAACCGGACATTCTCGCCAAAGCGATCGACCATGTTTCGGGAGGCGACAACCGCCCTCGCCTGCTGATGAGCCCGCGCGGAAAACCGCTGACACAGCAAAGAGTTCGAGAACTCGCTTCCGGAGATGGCGTGGTGATCGTCTGCGGCCGGTTCGAAGGCGTCGACCAGCGGGTGATCGATGCGCGCAATCTCGAAGAGGTTTCGATCGGCGACTATATTCTTTCCGGCGGAGAACCCGCGGCGCTGACGCTGCTCGATGCGGTGATCCGTATGCTTCCCGGCGTCATGGGAAATGCGCTTTCCGGCACCCATGAGAGTTTCGAGGACGGGCTGCTGGAGCATCCGCAATATACGCGGCCGCAGGTCTTCGAAGGACGCGAGATCCCCTCGGTGCTGACCTCCGGAAACCACGCCGCGATCGAGAAATGGCGGCTGGAGGAAGCGCGGAAGCTGACCGCCGAACGCCGCCCCGATCTCCTTTCCGATCAGCCGGTCGCGAAATAATAGACCGTCAGCCCGACCCCGACGGCTACCACGCACCAGCGCAAGACGGCTTGCGAGATACGCCGCGCCATCCAGACCCCGGCGTAACCGCCAAGTGCGCCGGCAGGAATCATCACCAGTGCTTCCGGCCACGCGATGACCCCGCCGCCGACGAAGACCACGATGGCGACGGCGGCGATCAATACCGCCAGCATATTCTTCAGCGCGTTGAGATGATGATAGCTGCCGCCGGTCGTGATGCCGAGCACAGCCAGCATCATGATGCCCATGCCGGCGCCGAAGAAACCGCCATAGATCGACGTCAGGAACTGACCGATGATGCAGGCCGGCGAGTTGGCCGACCGTTCCGCCGATGCCTTCGGCTTCAGCCACGGACCGGCGGCAAAGACGGCCGTCGCGGCCGCGAGCAGCCAGGGCACAATCTCACGGAAAGATGGATTATCGAGCGACAGGAGCAGGAAGGAGCCGGCGAATGCGCCGACGACGGATATGATGGCGAGTATTAGGGCGCTACGCCAGCGGTGAGATATCTCGTCCCAATAGGCGATGGTCGAGGTAATATAGCCCGGGAATTGAACGATCGAGGAGGTCGCATTGGCGGAAATCGGCGGCACCCCGGCAAGCGTCATGGCCCCGAAGGTCAAGAACGTACCGCCGCCGGCGATCGCATTCACCGCGCCTGACAGAAAACCCGCCGCAGCGAGCAATATGATCATTGTGATTGTCATTGATGTTTCCTCATCCCGTAGCCCCACATAACGGCAGAGGTGCCGGGCGGCAAGCAGGCGGCATTTCCGTCACAAAATCGCAATCAACGGGATGACAAACGGGACTCTTTCGTGTATTGGCGCAGCCGGAAATGGGAAAACTCCCGTCGACCAGCAACAAAGAATGGCGAACCCGCTCTGCCTAATAGCAAATTCCGAGGCGTGACCAAGGAATATTCATCGAGCGCTCTGGCTGTTTCAGAAGAACCAAAGGTTTGAGACGATGAACATCATTCAGCAGCTCGAGGCCGAACAGGCCGCCAAGATTGCAGCCAAGCGTACGCTTCCAGAATTTTCTCCGGGCGACACGGTCCGCGTCAACGTTCGCGTGACGGAAGGCAACCGTACCCGCGTACAGGCCTATGAAGGCGTTTGCATCGCCCGTTCCGGTGGCGGTCTGAACGAAAGCTTCACGGTCCGCAAGATCTCCTACGGCGAAGGCGTCGAGCGTGTGTTCCCGGTTTACTCCCCGATGGTCGAGAGCGTCGAAGTCGTTCGTCGCGGTAAGGTCCGTCGTGCGAAGCTCTACTACCTCCGCGACCGCCGCGGCAAGTCGGCTCGTATCGTCGAGAACACCGGCACCCGCGCCCGCAAGCTGAACGAAGCCGAGCGTCAGGCAGTCGCCGACGAGAAGGCACGTATCGAAGCCGAAAAGGTTGCAGCAGCCCAGGCTCTTGCCGCCGAAAAGGCGGCAGCGGATGCCGCCGAAGCAAAGGCAGCTGCAGAAGCCGCCGAAGCCGCAAAGGCTGCCGAAGCTTCGGCAGAATAAGCTTTCTGCTCGTTGATTTCGAAAAGGCGGCCTCCGGGCCGCCTTATACATTGAGAGGCCGGAGCGTCTGTTATGATGCTCCGGCCTCGTTTGTCATTGGGGTGATCGCAACACCGCAATGGCTGAGGGCAAAGCGGTTGGGCTTGGCCGCCCTGAACCTTCGTTCG